>Ga0233425_10002060_pt1 | contig 41334 bp, 40 predicted proteins | sample Watercolumn_Towu_2_FD_181712 | JGI IMG/M metagenome (GOLD analysis project Ga0233425, IMG submission 181712) | Freshwater microbial communities from Lake Towuti, South Sulawesi, Indonesia - Watercolumn_Towuti2014_140_MG | ecosystem: Environmental > Aquatic > Freshwater > Lake | place...
CATAATGGTACCCCTCCTCTTTTGATCGGCAAATCAATTGGAGGTTTATACCTGCTTGGCGACGACTTCTTCAACTTAATCCTTAGCCTACGTTATTCTTATGCCTTGGCATTTGCCGGATGAACCGAAAAAAATACCTTTGATCAATATCGAAGTTTGGACTGACCAAGAGGATGTAACGGCCGGGGACATGGTGATTTGAATTGAACATTTCGGGGATTTGAGTCTGACGGGGCGGACAGCGAATAATCCTAAATTTGAAGTCATCTCCCACATAGGCGGGCGGGGACTTGGCGTATGTAGTCAAGATATGAAAAAGATAATCCTGGGCATCCCGAGTAAGGTCTTTGCCCTCAAAATCATCGATCAACTCATCGAGCACACGAGATTGAAAGAATTCAAGACTAACCTCTTCCCGGTTTCCCCTTGACCCGGTTTTTCTCTTCATTTATAATTTATACTTATATTAAAACGAGAATAGAATTCGAGGCCTCTCATGGGTCCATCTCTATTTTCATGTTTCGTGGGGCCACGCCCCAAAAGGCGGGGCATGGGAATTAATACTAAAAAGAGGCGGCTTCTTATCAATATCTCAGAATTTCAGCCTCTCATTATGGAAAAGATACCTCTTATCCATGATTAAACAGGAACTTGAAAATACTCTTCGAGAGAAGGAAAAATTAAAAGAACTCCTTCGTGAGGGGGAAGAACGTTTTCAAAATATCCTGGAAAGTATCGAAGATGGATATTACGAAGTCGATCTGGCCGGAAACTTTACCTTCTTTAATTCTGCCTTTTGCCGCATTTTAGGATACACCAAAGAAGAATTGATGGGCTTGAACAACAGGGCCTACATGGATGCCGAAACGGCCAAGATGGTCTTTCAGGCCTTTCAAGGCGTCTATAAGGGAAGGGATTCCCTAAGGGATCTTGAATATAGTCTATTGACCAAGGACGGCACCCGGAAGGTTATGGAGGTCTCGGTGTCTTTGATCAAGGGTCCGGATAATAAACCCTCCGGATTCCGGGGCATAACCCGAGATATTTCCCGTAGGAAAGAAATAGAACTGGAACTTAAACGAATCAATGAAAATCTGGAAGAAATCGTCACCACCCGCACAAGCGAACTGGCAAGGACCACTAAGTTTTTTGAAGACATTTTCAATAGTTCTCTGGACGGGATCATCACCACTACCTTAGACGGCATCATCTCCTATGTTTCTCCGAGGATCAAGGATATCCTTGGCTATGACTCCAAAGAAGTTCTTGGCAAAAACTTCCGGGACTACTTTGCCATCGAGGCCGCCGAAGCGGGAAAAAAGCTGGAAGAAGTGGGGAAGCTGGGGGAATTAAAGTCCTATGAGTTACAGGCTCAAAAAAAGAATGGGGAAGTCATTGTCCTCAACATTTCCAGTTCCCTCCTAAAACAGGACGACGGGGAAGTCATCGGGATAACCAGTAGTTACCGAGATGTCTCTGAGGAAAAGAAAATGACCAAAGCTTTAGCCCGGGCCAAAGAAAAGGCCGAATCGGCCAACCGGGCTAAAAGCCAGTTTTTGGCCAACATGAGCCATGAAATTCGAACTCCTCTCAACGGAATCCTGGGAATGGCCGAAATTTGCCTGGAATCCGAAATGGAGGATGAACAAAAACGCCGGATTTCCATCATCCAGAAGGAAGCCGATTCGCTGCTTCACATTGTCAATGAAGTACTTGATTTTTCTAAAATTGAAGCCGGAAAATTTCAGTTGGAAGAGATTCCCTTTGATCTCAGAAATCTCTTTGAAGATGTAGCTGAAAGTTTTTCCTTCCGAATGAATCGCAAAGGACTGGACTTCATATCTTATATCTCTCCTGAAACTCCGAACCGGATTGTGGGCGATCCGGGTCGGCTTAGGCAGGTCCTACGAAACTTGATTGGCAATGCCATCAAGTTTACGCACGAGGGTCAAATCGCCATCAAGGTCGAGCCGGTTGAGGAGTTTGATCAAAAGATTAAGCTGAGGTTTTTGATAAAAGATACGGGTATCGGCATCCCCAAAGAAAAACATGCCCTTATTTTTGAAAGCTTTACACAAGCCGATGGATCAACCACCCGCAGATACGGAGGGACAGGACTTGGCCTGACCATTTCCAGACAATTGACCGAAATTATGGATGGAGAAATCGGCATTGAAAGCGAGCCGGGGCGGGGCTCCACCTTCTGGTTTACGGCTCTTTATCAAAAACAGCCTAAAGCCGATTTTCCCCGTCTTCAAGAGATACCCTTGAACGAAGCCAACGTGCTGGTCGTAAATTGCAGCAAAACCAGCCGTCAATCCCTAGTCCAGACCTTAAAGACCTGGGGCTCAGAACCTCTTGAAGCGGAAAGTCTCCCCGAAGCCCTTTCCGTCCTTAGGTCGTCCATAACGGACCAAAAGCCCATCAACCTTGTTTTATGCGACCTCGACCTACCGGAAATGAGTGGCTTTGATCTGGCTCGTGAAATGGGAAAGAATGAAACCCTACGGATGATCCCGATGATCATCATCACTGCTTTTGGCAACCCCGGTGATGGAAAAATCTGTCGGGACCTCGGGATTGCGGGATATTTAACCAAACCGATTAGTAATAACAACCTCTTGCGAGTCATCCAGACAGTCATCGGCCTTTCGCAAATGGGACAAAAAATCGACTTGGTAACCAAACACTCCATCGTTGAAAAGGATAGAAAAGAGTTTCGTGTCCTTTTAGTCGAAGACTATCCCACTAACCAAGAGATTGCCCTACGGCATCTTCAACAGGAAGGGTATCAGGTTGACCTGGCTGAAGACGGTCAACAGGCGGTAGAGATCTTTAAGCGTAAGCCTTATGATTTGATCTTTATGGATATTCAGATGCCCGTTATGGATGGTTATCAGGCAACCAGAGCCATCCGGGAGCTCGAATCGTCCTTGGCTTCCCAGGAGATTGAGGATGATGGGGATCAGAAACCCAAACCTGGCATCCCCATTATCGCCATGACCGCCCATGCCATGAAAGAGCATATAGCCCTATGTCTGGAAGCCGGGATGGATGATTTTTTATCCAAACCTTTAACCAAGAATGCCTTGCTGGCCATGGCGGCCAAATGGGTAACCCTGAGACCAGGATCACTTGATCTGGATCATTCTTCAACCCCATCCACAATAACAGCCCATCAGGAAAAGGAAATCCTAACCAGTAGACCATTTAATTTGGAAAAGGCCCTTTCTGAATTTGAGGGGGATAAAGATTTTTTATCTGAAGTCCTCGAGGGCTTTTTTAAAAAGGCGACCGAGCAGATAGGAATTATTCGCCAGGCCCTCATAGCCGACGACTCAGAAACCATCAGGAAAGAGGCCCACGCCATCAAAGGCGGGGCTGCCAATTTGACGGCTGAGGTCCTCTCCCGTGCCGCCTTTGAACTTGAAGGCAAAGGGAAAAGCGGGAAACTTCACGGAGCGGCTCAACTTGTTGATGAACTCCAACGGAAATTAGAGGCCTTCCGGAGCTATTGGGAAAAACTTCCCAAATAGGAAGTTAAACCTATTTGATCTTTTCTAGTTATCAAAAGTTAGGAATAATTTCTTTTATTAATCTCATTGAAAAGGTAGACCATGAGAATCCTAGTCGTCGATGATGAGCTGGTCAGCAGAAAAAAAATGGGGAAGATAATGGAATCCTTCGGAGGGTGTGTCTCCGCCGAGAGCGGGGAAGAAGCCCTGAGGGCTATGCGCATAGCCCTGAAGAAGGGCCTGCCCTTCGATCTGATTACCCTGGATATTTCCATGCCGGACATGGACGGAATTGAAGTCTTAACCGAAATACGAAACATGGAAAAGGCCCAGGGACTCTCCAAAGAAAAAATGGCCAAGGTGATTATGGTAACGGCCCAGGCCGACAGAAGCACTATCCTTGCCTGTATTAAAGCCGGTTGTGACAGCTATATTTTAAAGCCTTTTGATCGTTCAAGCCTGGCCAAGAAAATGGAAGAAATCGGCCTAGAAACCCTGGAGCCGGTTCAGGAAGGTCAAAGTATTCGTAAGATGGTTATGGAAACCATCAACCAGTTTAATCAAGGGAATATCAAGCTGCCGGTTCTCCTGCAAATTTCAAAAGAAATTGAGGGGGTCTTGGCCGACCCGGACTCAGGCATTAAAGAGGTGGCGAACATCTTGGAAAAGGATGGGGTCTTAACTATAAAGGTTATCGCCGCAGCCAATTCAGCCCTCTATGCCCTAAGAGGCGACAAGATAAAGGACTTACGATCCGCCATAAACCGAATCGGCATCAAAGAAACCCAGAACATCGTCTCGACGATCATTAATAAAAGTCTTTATCAAACCGGAAATCGGCAATTCAAGGAGTTGCTTGAATTACTTTGGCTTCATTCCCTGGCTTGTGCTATTAGCTGCCGAGAAATTGCGGTCCGTTTGAGAGAGCCTCAAACCGACCAGTTCTTTATGCTGGGAATGGTCCATGACATCGGCTGCCTGTTGCTGCTGCGAAGTCTTGGGGATATGACCTCCGACACGATTGAATTTAACAGAGAGGAAATATTAGAAACCTTACAAGATGTCCATACCAGTTTCGGCGCAGCCATCATTAAGGATTTAGAGTTAAGAACCGACTTTGCCGAGAGCCTTCTGGCCTATAAATGGACCAGTTTTAAAAAAGAAATCCCCCAGGAGGCTTTGATCCTTAATTTGGCCGAAAAGATAGCCACGCACATCGATTTCGGTTTTTTTGAAAAAGAGGCCGATTTATCCGACCTCGAATCGGCCAAGCTATTGGGCCTAAGTGAAAAGACCTTGACGGAAGTGGGGGAAGTCGTTTCAAAGGAGATGAAAGACCTTGAGGGGGTATTTGAGTAACCCGATGGGTTAGGCATTTATCTTCTTCATGGGAACGTATGCCCGGAAACCTCGTCGCACCCTCCAAAGATAAACGAGAGAAACTGAATCTATTAAAGAGATATCTGGTGATCTTCAGAGAAGGGCCTGGGCTAGGAGTTCCGCGGGATGGACCACCTTGATTCGTTCTTCCTTTAGATTCCCGAAAATTTGGAGACGACACCCCGGACAACCCGTGGCCACTAGATCGGCTTGGGTGTCTCGGATGTTTTGGATCTTTTTCCCGGTAATCTCTGAGGCCAATTCCGGGTGGTCCAGTTGAAAGGTTCCCCCTCCGCCACAACAGACCTCGGCTCCCTCCATTTCGACCAATTCCATTCCCGGTATGCTTTCTATCAGGCGCCGCGGCTCCTCTTTGATCCCTTGGGTGCGCACCAGATGGCAGGGATCATGATAGGTCACCCGGCCGTCAAAGGATTTTAGGTGTTTGGTCAGTTCGAAGCGGGAAAGATATTGGGAGATGTCCTGCACCTTTTGGGCCAGGCTTCTGGCTGTTGCAGCCGCCTCTTCTTCGCCCATTTCTTCCAAAAGCTTGGGATATTCATGTTTCAAAGCCGCCCCGCAGGTGGCGCAATCGACGATAATGGCATCAACATTCGAGGGGGCAAAGAGGTCCAGATTGTAACGGATATTTTTTAAAGCGGTGGTCCTGGCACCAGCCAGGCAGATAGGAAAGCCGCAGCACATCTGGCCTTTGGGGATAATCACTTCTATGCCTAAACGATTCAGGACGCGGATCAAAGACCGGCCGACGTTTTCAAACATATAATTGGTAGCACAGCCCACAAAGTAGAGGACCCGTCCTTCCGGCTGGCCGTCAACCGTCACAACTTCAGGAAACTGACGGATCAGAGGCTTGGCATTCAACCTCGGGATTCTGGAATAAGGGATCGTTCCGGCCTGACCGTTTTTCGGCAAAAGGAGGCGAAGGGGGTTTTCCAGGGTCCGTCCCCAAAACATCAATAACGGCAGAAGGTGACTGCTCGACAGCAATTGGAAGATGGCCCGTTTCTCCCAGGAGACACTAAACGTCTTGAGCAGTTCGGCCCGCATGGATTTCATGATCCGATCCAACTGCACCCCGCTGGGGCAGGTAACCGAACAGGTTTCACAGAGCAGGCAGGTCCCCAAAAGACGGCCGAAGTGCTCCGAGACCTCCAGCTGCCCTTCCAGGACCTTCTTGATCAGTTGAATCTTCCCGCGGGGTGAGGCCCCTTCGAACCAAAGCTGTCGATACACCGGACAGCTGTTTAAACAAAGCCCGCAGCGGATACAATGATGGACCTGTTCTTTTAACAGAGGGGATATCGTCATCGTTCCCAGTCCAAAAAACTACCCGGGTTTAGAATTCCTTGGGGATCAAAGCTCTGTTTAATCGCCCGCATCAGTTTGAGGCTGGCGGCACTCAATTGCTGCGGCAGATATTTGGCCTTGGAGATCCCAATACCGTGCTCTCCGGTAAGGGTGCCTCCCACGGATAAGGCATACTCAACGATTTCATCCATGGACTTTTCCACCCTGGTCAGTTCCTCAGCATCCCGTTGATCGAAGAGGATCAGGGGATGCAGGTTGCCGTCACCGGCATGGGCCAATACGGCCACCTGAACCTGGTTGCGGGCACAAATTTCATTCACTTTTTTGATCGTAGCCGTCAGGACGCTCACCGGTACGGTAGCATCCTCTATCAAACAGGAAGGACGCAACCGGGCCACAGCCCCAAAGGCCGAGCGACGGGCCACCCAGAGCTGTTCGTTTTCCTTCTCCGAAGCGGACACCCGCACTTCCCGGGCGCCCCGGTCCTTACAGAACTCGGCCACCTGAGCGGCCTGTTTCTCAACGGATTCCGGATCACCGTCCACGTCAATCAAGAGTATGGCTTCGGCATCCAGGGGCAGCCCCAGATGGGCCGATTCTTCCAGGGCCTTGATGATCATCCGGTCCATCAACTCCAGGGTGGCCGGGATGATCCCGGCGGCAATAATTTTGGAAACCGTATCCCCTGCTGCTTCAATACTATCATACATGACCTGGAGGGTCCTTTTAGTTTTTGGTTTGGGCAGGAGACGGACAGTTATGCGGGTCACCAGGGCCAGGGTTCCCTCCGATCCGCAAATCAGGCGGGTCAAATCATATCCGGTTACATCCTTGGCGGTGATGGTCCCGGTGTTCATGACTTCGCCGGAGGGCAGGACGATCTCCAGGCCCAAAAGATAGTCCCGGGTGACCCCGTATTTAACGCCTCGCATCCCCCCTGAGTTCATGGCCACGGCCCCGCCCATAGTAGCCACGGCCGCGCTGCCGGGATCGGGGGGATAAAAAAGCCCGACCCGTTCCACGGCCTTCTGCAGGTCGGAGATGATCACCCCCGGTTCAACCACGGCATACCGATTAGCCGTGTTGATCTCCACGATGCGGTTCATCATGGAAAAACAGATGATAATTCCGCCTTTTTTAGCCAGGGCCTCGGCCCCTAGACCGGAGCCGGAGCCTCGCGGGGTGATGAAAAGGTCATTAGACGCAGCCAGCTTCACTAGTGCGGCTGTTTCCTCGGTGGTCTTGGGAAAGACCACCGCCTCCGGAAGGAATTCGTAAATGCAGGCATCATAGCTGTAAGTCAGCAGATCTTCCTTGGCGGTCTTGCAACGCTCGGGACCGAAAATAGCCGCCAGTTCTTTCAAGACATTAGGGGTCAGCATCGTTTCTCCTTATTTATAAAACAGGGACGGAAACCAGGTGGTCAAAGGCGGCCAATAACAGGCGATAAAAAGTCCGGCTATGGCCACCGCCACCAAAGGCAATACTGCCCGGGAAACTTGTCCTAAGGGCAGGCCGCTGATCCCGCAGCTCACAAACAGACAAATGCCGACCGGCGGGGTCAACATGCCTATAGCCAGATTGACGACCATCAGGACCCCGAATTGAATAGGATCAACTCCCATCTGGGGGGTCACAGCGGCCAGGACCGGAACCAACAAAATCAGTGCCGCAGTAGTTTCCATGATACAGCCGACGATCAACAGACCAAACATGACCAACAGTAATAGGGCCCAGGGAGACAAGGCTAGGGAGGTGATGAAATTCTGGACCAGCAGGGGCGTCTGTTTCATCGCCAACAGCCAGGTGAAGACTTTGGCCATGGCGATGATAAACAGGATAGTGGCGGCGACGATCTGAGACCGGACGATCAGGTTCGGCAGATCTTTCAACTGCAGCTGCCGGTTAATAACAACGGCCACAAAGAGGGCATAAAAGACCGCCAGGGCCGCTGCCTCGGTCACCGTGACCAGCCCGGAAAGAATCCCCCCCAAAACGACAACCGGGGCGCCCAGAGACCAGACGGCCTCTTTCAGGGAAAGCCAAATCCGTTTCAAGGAAAAAGGATGGCGTGCTCCCCATTGATGACGCCAAGCCATCCAGATCGATACTCCCATAAAACTGAACCCAAAGAGAATCCCGACCAGCATGCCGCCGGCAAAAAGCTTGGCGATGGAGACGTTGGTCAGGAATCCGAAGATGACCATGGGAATGGAGGGAGGGATGATCACCCCGATCGACCCGCCGGCGGCCACCAGGGCGGCCGAGAAAGCCGGGGGATACCCCTGACGAATCATGGCCGGAATGGCCACCGCTCCCAGGGCGGCCGTATCCGCTGCCGCCGAACCGGAGATACCGGCAAAAAACATAGAGGCCACCACCACGGCACAGGCCAGCCCTCCCCGAACCCAGCCCACCAGGCTGTCTGAAAAGTCGATCAGTTGACGGGATATCCCGCCGCTCTCCATAATCGATCCGGCCAGCATGAATAGCGGTACGGCCAAGAGATCAAAGGAATCCACCCCGGCAAAAAGTAATTGGACAATCGTCTGGCCTAAAGCCGACAAGGGTATGGTGGTCGGGAAGATCCCGGGGGTCAGCATAAAGCCGAAAGCCGGCAGGCCGATGGACAAAGCGATCGGCATCCCCGAGGCGATCAAAAGGAACATCAATCCGAAGAGCAGGGCCACAATCATGATTTTTTGCCTTCCATGGCCTTGAAAATATCGGCCAAGACATGAATGATGAAAATGGCCGCACCGATGGGGATGACGGCAAAAGGAATCGACATGGGGAGCGGCAGCGAGGACCAGCTCTGGCCCCAGGTCTTGAGGGTATAGGCTGCGCCGAACCAGGTAATCAGAAGGAAACAGCCCAGGGTCAACCCCTGCAAACTGATGACTATAATCTTCTGAAAAGTTGGACCCAGCCGGTAACCGATCCCTTTCAGTCCGATGAATCTGGCCTGTTTATAGGCTACCGTACCGCCCAGGAAGGTGATGGACACCAGCAGATACCGACTGACCTCCTCGGACCAGCCTAAGGAGGATCCGGCATATCGGTAAACAACCTGGGCAAACAAGATGAGGCAAATGACCGCTCCTAAAACAAAAAGGGCTTTTTCCACCCAGATATTAACGGTCTTACTGAAACGCTGAAATGCCTCCATGGGATTATTTCACCGTTTTTTCGATCTGCTCCAGGAGTTTTCGGGTATCACCGGTAGTAGAGTTGATCACCGATAGGGTGGCTTTGCGAAAGGCACCCAAATCGGGTTTTTCTTCCACCTGCATACCGGCGGTCTTCAGTTCAGACAATTGTTTCGCCTCGTTACTGCGGATAAAGTTCCGTCCCTGAAGGGCCGCTGTCCTTGCGGCATCTTGAATGATCTTACGCTCCTGGGGAGGCAGGCCATCCATAAAGGCCTTATTGGCGACGAACACCAGAGCGGAATAAACATGACGGGTCAGACTGAGATATTTCTGGCCGGCCTCGACCAGTTTGGCGGCATAAATGACGGCAATGGGGTTTTCCTGACCGTCAATGACCCCTTGCTGCAATTGAGTGAAAATAGGCCAGGCCATGGGAGTGGGATTGGCCCCGATGGCCCGCCAGATGGCCAGATGGGTGGGGGCCTCCATGGTCCGAATCTTCAGGCCTTTAACATCCTCCGGGGTTTTGATCGTTCGCTTGGAATTGGTGATATTGCGAAAGCCGTTGTCTAGGAAAGCCAGGGCCACGAAACCGGATTTGTTAAACCGTTTGGCCAACTCCTGGCCCACAGGTCCATCCAGCACCTTATCGGCCGATTCATAGGAAGAAAAAACAAAAGGCATCTCCAACGCCTTTATCTCCGGCACAAACGACTCTATGGGTCCGGTTGTACAGACGGCCATCTGGGTGGTCCCTAATTGGATTTGCTGGAGCACCTGGGTTTCACTACCCAAAGCCGCCGAATGGTGGACAGCCACACTGACCTTACCCGGAAGGGCCTTTTCCACAATTTCTTTGAACCACATGGCTGCCCTGGTGTGGACCAGGTCCGGAGCCGTGACCGAGGCGATATTGATTTGGATTTTGTTAGCCTGGGCTGATCCTCCCCAGACCATCAAACACAAACTAACAACCATAACGATCATCCGGTAATGCATACGATTTCCTCCTTGGTAATAATATTCCGGTTTACGGTTCATGGGACTGAAAAAAGGGAACTGATGACCCAAGGCATTAAAAGATAGTTACTAGATCTTTACTGCCCAAACATCGATCAAGGCGGACTGCCTGGATGCAAATGGATTTTTCTTAATTTCTTTAGAATATTTGTGGTCTTATACTATTCTTGGAGAGTCCTTGTCAAGAATTAAGCCTTCAAAACTAATACTTAATCCAAAGGAAGAAGAGATGGAGGAAATTTTGCTTAAAGCAAATCTGGTTTCGATAAAACTCCTTGGTTAAAATTTCATCCCCGGCAGGTTCAGCGAGGCGGTGTTGCCGCCGTCCACCGGCAAGGCCTGACCGGTAATGTAGCTGGCCTCGTCGCTGGCCAGAAAAAGGATGGCCGCGGCCACCTCTTCCGGCCGGCCATAACGCCTTAACTCACAGCGGCTTCCCAGTTTCTCAAATTTGCCTTTGGCCCGGGCCAGATCAAAAACCGGTTTAGTCATTCCGGTCTCGATCAATCCCGGACAGACGGCGTTGACCCGGATATTATACTCTCCCAGATCACAGGCCGAAGTCTGGGTAAAATTAATCAAAGCGGCTTTACTGGCACTATAGGCATTGCCTCCGGCACCGGAACGAATTCCGGCCACTGAGGCCGTATTGACGATCGCCCCGCAACGACGTTCTTGCATGGAAGGGGCGGCATATTTGGTTGTATACACGGCGCCCAGGACATTAACGGCATAAACCTTCTGCCAATCCGCCCCATCCTGATCGGCCAATCCGCATAATAAGCCGGTAATTCCGGCGTTGTTGCAGATTATATCAATAACAGAATAGGTACGAAGGGCGAAAGCGATCAGTTCCCGGACCTCCTCTTCCTTGGCCACATTGGTCTTTTTGAAGACCCCTTTCCCGCCCTCCTTTTGAGCCAGTTCCAGAGTTTCCTTTAAGGCCGTTTCCTCTAAATCGGCCAGAACAAGCCTGGCCCCTTCTTTGGCAAAGAGGATGGCCGTGGCCCGACCGATGCCGCTGGCGGCACCGGTGATCAGGGCCACTTTTCCCTGCAGGCGTCCGAGGAGATTATCTTTCATCATACGACCTCTATTAAGTTAAGCTTTTTGGGGGCTAAGGGGCATAGCGATTTTATTCTGTACTTTGTCTTCTGTCTTCTGCTCCCGGCGCATATTGGTTTTGCTTAAGGCCTCCCGATCCCCGCCGCTCATGCCGGCAATATACTTTACCAGCTTCTTTCGGGATTCAATATCATATTGGGAAGTGATGGCAATCTGTTCCATAATCGGTGATCCGCCTCCGTGATAGCTTCCGATCAGGTGGATCCCGCCGGTGGCTGAGCAAAGGCCATCACCCAGATAACGCCAGAATTGGGCCTGGTCCTCCACCGACATCTTCGGATTCCGTTTGGTATACTTCTCAAGCAGGCCTTTAATCTCCGGATTGACGAAATCTTTCTCGTGGGGAAAGGTGGCCGTTACACCACCGGAAATATCGCATAGTATCTCGGCTTCTCTGAAAACCGCCTCACCCGAGAGGCATCGTCCCACGTTGCAATAAATGGAATTGGGGATATAGGAACCAGGACCATAGGGCACAAAACCCATGCCGGGAATATAGACTTCCGGTTTTCCGAGATCCGAGGCGGTATAGCCGGCGGCGTACCCTAATTCAATCACCATGATGACTTCAGCCAGTTTTTCCCTTACATGGGAGGCCTTGTGAATATTATTTACCTCGGCAGCCAGGGCCGCTGTCCCCAAAAGGATATCGCCGATGGCTGGTTTGCAGCCCGAATAGGAATGGCGATGAAAGAGGGCAAAAAGCAGGGCCAGGATGCCGCCATGGGCCCATTCGCCGGCCAGAAAAACCCTTTCCCAGGGGACGAAACAATCATCAAAAATCATATAAGAGTCCGTGGCCCCGGGCATGAACCCCCGTTTGAAATGTTCCCTCTTCCTCAGATTATGAATAGTCACCACTTGTTTCAAACCGTCCCAGTCCCCGGGGATGGCAAAGGCCACGGCATAGTCTTTATCCTCTGGACGGAGGGCCCGAGTAGGTACAACCAATACCTCATCAGCCACGGAGGCCTCTGAAATATGCAGCTTACAACCGCTGACGACAATACCGTCTTTACGTCTTTCTTTGATTCGGACATAGGAATCCGGGTCCGGCTGTTCGGCCGGCCGCAGCAGCCGGTCGCCTTTGACGTCCGTCTGAGCACAGCATCCCACCAAGTCTTCACTCTGGAAACGGGCCAGCCATTTTTTAAAATTTTCATGATACTGGGTGGCCCCATTGTTCATCTTGTCGGCCTCATAAGAGACATTATAAACGGCGTTGGTGGCATCAATACCCATGCAGCGTTGAATACAGCCCCCCACTTTCTGGCAAAGCATCCGGGTCATATCCTGTTTCTTATGAAGATCATCGGTATTCTGATGGATATGGGTAAAGCGGTTGATCCGTTCCCCGGTGAGATGGGAAATGGCCGTGCATAGGGCTTCATTTTCCGGTTTAAGCGCCTCATCAAAGGTTGTTCCTATTGTATTAAGGCATTCCTGTTGCAACTCATCGGTGCGGTCGATCAACCGGCCGTCAAAGTATAGATTGCGTTTCATTTTGGATAGACCCTGGATATATTGTTCTTTGGTTCGCATGGTTTCCCCTCCCAGTAATGATTTCTAAATCTAGGTCAATTTTTTTATGATTAATTATTGTATCATAGTTTTTTTTTAAAATAAAATAAAATAATAATAGAAAAGTTAACTAATTTTTCTATGTAATATAGGAATATAAAGCAAATCATTCCATAATAACTTGGTTTTATCTTGGCAAGCAGGGCAAAGGCCCCCTAAAGGCTCTGAAGCCATATTTCAGGGAGCATACTTTGCCTCTCTTCCAATACGGTTAGCCAGTTAACTTATTAAATTCAGGACTTTTCCAAGAAAGGTTTGCCGGGAGAAAACCCACTTCGACAAAGGTATGGACAGGTCTGCGGGATAGAGAATAATGAAAAGAACCTTTAAAGACTATTTCTTTTGAAGATCAGCCGGTCCCTCTTCCGAGTTGGGGGTAGGGATCATTACAGATCTGTTCCGTCCACCTTGCTTGGCTTGGTAAAGGGCCTTGTCGGCCCGTTTAATCAGGGCCTCCGGGCTTTCTCCCCTGATCGCCTCGGCTACCCCGATGGAAAGGGTTAGAGTAATATCCTGCCCATCCAGGAGTAATCGGGCGTCCTCCATCTTACGGCAGAGTTTCCATCCCAAATCAACCGCCTTCTCAGCCGGAAGTTTGACCAGGATCACCGTGAACTCATCCCCGCCAAGACGAGCAATGAAATCGCTTTCCCGGATGCTGGTCTTTAATTTGAAGGCCACACCTTTAAGGATCCGATCGCCTGCCTGGTGGCCATAGGTATCATTAATATTTTTAAAATTATCCACATCAATCATTAGTAGGGAAAATGGGTCATTGTATCGATTACGCAGCCGAATCATTTCGGACAACTTCTCTTCGAAATAGGCTCGATTGGCAATCTGGGTCAGAACGTCAATACGGACCGCTGTCTTTAAGCTCTCAATCTGCCGGCGCTGGTCATCGAGACTATCCTTAGAGCGGGTCAATTCGGCCTTAAGGGTTGAGTTGGTCGAAATCATGCGATCAATTTCTTTTAACAGGAGATTATGGATATCTTTTAAATCAGCAGGAAGGTGCATATCATCCAGGGTAGTCCGGACATCTCCCAACCTCTCGGTTGAATTTTGGGCCGCCTGGTCGGTCCGCTGAATGAGACCAGCCAGATTAAGCAGAATAGATCGGATCATCTGGGCCGCCTCATTAATTTGTTGCTCCCTTGGATCAACCTGCTGTCCACCTTCGACTTTGGTCCCGGAAAGGCCTTCTTGTGATTTCGGTTTGGCCTTCGGTTTTTCCCCCTTCCGAAAAAGGCGACCAAGCCCGGATAACAGGCCGGAAATCTCTTTGAATATGTCCAGGATAAATTGGAGATTAAGGATCTTCAAAATGGCCGGCAGAAATAGGCCAATGACGATTCCCCCGGAGACCAATAAGATAACTAAGTTACTGTCCATTTTTCAAGTCTCGAATTCTTTGTAATAATGGATTTCCTAAAACTCCTCCCGTTAAACAATAGGGTACAAGATCTTGAGGATTCTAGGGAACGACCAGAAAATCCACCCGTTGATACCGGGTTTACATTTCATCTTTTGGGGAACCCCAATCAGACACGAAAAGGTCGTCTTATTTTAAAATAATAAGGTATTGAATGGAGAGGGTCAAGAGTTAAAAAGGCTGCAATAGTCCATTGACTAAGTAAGGATAACTATATAGTATGAACAAAACAAAATTTGCCGGGGAAGAGGAATGAACGGAGATGACTGAGCTAATAAAAACAAACCCCCTTTTTAGCGGTTTGGACGAGGCTGGCCTCTCCAAAATCAGAGGGATCACCACCCTGACTACCTATAAAAAAGGTAACATCCTTTTCTCTCAAGGGGATGAAGCCCATGGGTTTTATCTGGTGGTCACCGGCAAAATTAAAATATACCGCATGTCTCCCCAGGGGCAGGAATATATTATGCGGATTGTCGGGCCGGGGGAAACGATTGCCGAGGCGGCCGTGTTTTCAGGGAAAACCTATCCCGCCTCGGCCGAAGCCTTGGAAGATAGTCGCTTATATTATCTAAAAAAATCCGATTTCCTTTATCTTATACAGGAAAGTCCTCAACTGGCGCTGAATATGATGACCGGTCTTTCCTTATTATTAAGGCAATTAGCGCAACAGGTGGAAGACCTCTCTCTGAAAGAAGTTTCCGCCCGCCTGGCCCGTTTTCTTTTGGATGAGGCCCTCAAAGTAGCCCCGGTTCCCTCCAATGGCCTGAAAATTCCCTTGGAAATGAAAAAAGGTTTGTTGGCCAGCCGGTTAGGAACGATTGGAGAAACATTATCCCGCACCCTGGCCAAAATGAAGCAGAGAGATATCATTCAAATAAACCAGAAGGTCATAACCCTTAAAAACATCGAGGCCTTGAAAGAGATAGCCGAAGGCCTAAAATTATAAAGGATAAAGGGATTGGATCTGTTCTTTTTAGGTACCGGCGCGGCCTGGGGAGCTCCTGAAGCAGGATGTCCCTGTCGAATATGTCAGAACATGCGCCTCTTAAATGAAGAGAGGTTGCGCAGTGCCTATCTCCTCAAAGGAGAAGAAACGATCCTTATCGATTGTGGTCCGGATATTCGCCGTCAACTAAATGGATTGGCCATTGAAAAACTGGATGCTATTTTGATCAGCCATGAGCACGCTGATCACTATCTGGGACTCGATGATATTCTGGCTTTTCGCCGTCGACTGCCCAAGGCGGAATGGCGGTCCATCCCGACCTATGCCACGGAAGCGACCTGGGCGGTCATAAACAAAACCTTCGGGTATTTATGTCAGACAACCCTGGAACCCAGGATCGTCCAACCCGGAGAACGTCTGCAGGGACTTAACACATCAATTTATCCATTTAAAACCTTTCATGGAGAGGCGGCCTCCGGATCTGTAGGGTTTATCGTGGAAAAAGAACAGAATGGTCATCTTCGAAGGCTGGTCTATACCTCGGATTTTTTTGATCTGCCATTCACCGATCCCCGGATACTCGAACCCGATGTCCTGATCATCCAATCCCACTGGGTGAATGAACCCTTGGTCAATCGGGCCAATTGCCTGAGTCTGGAACGAGGTCTTAAATTTATTAAAGACTGGAAACCCAAAGGAAAAGTCTTCTTAACCCATATTTCCGAAGCCTATCCATTGGAAGGAGATCCGGCCAATGGGGCCTTGAAAAAATTAGCACCTCGAAAACCCCTGGAGGACCCGAAAACCCAATTGCCCTACAGGCTCCCCACCTGCCAGGCCGAATGGCAGGCTCTTGCCGAAAAGATATTCCGGGACCAAAAAATACCCGTGCCGGTTATAGTCGCCTCAGATGGATTGGAGGTCCGACTTTGGTGATAACATATAAGGAAAGAATAGGGAAAACTAGCCAAAGATATTTGAAATTTAAGGGATCGGGGATCTTGTTTTTGGGGGTGTCCACCATTTACTCCGGAGCTTCTTTCCCGGGCTAAATTTGGAACTCGCTTCCAGAGCAGGCCTACACCCAAGTTGGAAACAAGCCGGTCGGCTTTGCCGACCTAACAGGAGGCTTCCCTTCGGAAGCCGGGCTGAATGCCCTGCTCCTGATCAACTTAGCGATTGGGGCCGGATTATCCCGGTGGGTAACCTTTGGACATCCCCCAAAAACAAGATCCCCGATCCCCACAACTCGAAAATTAGAGATAAATTCTCAGATACTCTAACGCAAGAATCTAACTTTAATGGAGGTATCATGCTTTTTCCAGACTACCGCCCGAGAAGACTAAGACAAAATGAATCCTTTAGAAAAATGATCAGGGAGACCTCTTTTTCGGTCTTCAATTTGATTTTTCCCCTCTTTGTAGTTACCGGAAAAGGAGTTCGTCAGCCCATCTCCTCCATGCCTGGAATTTTTCAACTTTCCATTGATGAACTCATTAAGGAGGCCCGAGAGGTCCAAGCCCTGGGGATTCCTGCGGTCATCCTTTTCGGGATCCCGGATAAAAAAGATGAGAAGGCCTCCGGTGCCTATGATCCCAACGGAATCATCCAGAGGGCCATGAAGGCCCTAAAAGAAAAGGTCCCCAATCTATTGGTTATCGGTGATGTCTGCCTTTGTGAGTACATGAGCCACGGCCATTGCGGAATTATTCAGGGAAAAGATGTGGACAATGATGCCACCCTGGAACTCCTGGCCCGTACGGCCCTGTCCCAGGCCAAAGCCGGGGCCGATATGGTCGCCCCCAGCGACATGATGGATGGCCGGGTAGCTGAAATCCGCCAGGCCCTGGATGAAAATGGTTTTGAGTCCGTTCCTATAATGGCCTATTCAGCCAAATATGCCTCGGCCTTTTATGGGCCTTTCCGGGAGGCCGCCGAGTCGGCCCCTAAATTTGGAGACCGAAAGACCTATCAAATGGATCCGGCCAACTACCGGGAAGCTATTCGTGAAGTCACCTTGGATGTTGAGGAAGGGGCCGATATCATTATGGTCAAACCGGCCCTCCCTTACCTGGATGTGATCTGCCGGGTTCGGGAAGAATTCGACCTGCCCATCGCCGCTTATAATGTCAGCGGCGAATATGCCATGATCAAAGCAGCCGCCCAACGAGGTTGGCTGGATGAGAACAAGGTGATCATGGAGACACTGCTCTCTATTCGGCGGGCCGGGGCCGATCTGATTCTGACTTATTTTGCCAAGGAGGCGGCCGTCCTTTTGCAGAAAGGACTTTAATAAATAGCAGGAAAATCTTAGCCTCATGATGCCATCTCATTTAATAAAAAACGGTCAGCCTTCCTTAAAAGTCCCGGAGATCCGTTTGGTGGCCTGGGAAGTCACCCGACAGTGCAATCTGTCCTGCCTCCACTGCCGTGCCTCGGCCGAATTAGGCCCCTATCCGGATGAACTCAGTACTACCGAGGGCCTTTTACTCCTGGAGCAAATAAGGGAGACCGGCCAGCCAGTGGTTATCTTAACCGGCGGAGAACCTTTGCTGAGACCGGATATTTTTGATCTGGCCGCCCATGGCCATTCCCTGGGTCTTCGTATGGTCATGGCCGTCAATGGTACTCTCTTGAATGCTGAGACTGCCGGAAGATTGAAAGCCGCCGGAATCCAGAGGATCAGTATCAGTATGGATGGGGCAACAGAAGAAAGCCATGATTTTTTCCGGCAGGTCCAGGGGGCCTTTCAGGGAATCCTTCAGGGCGTTGAAGCAGCCCAATCGGCTGATCTGGAATTTCAAATCAATACCACGGTGACGCGATACAATCTCCAAGATCTGGCCCATATCCAGGAAAAGGTCCTGAATATGGGGGCCAAAGCCCACCATATTTTTATGCTGGTTCCGACAGGTCGAGGCCGGACCTTGAACGATCAAACCATCTCCGCGGAGGAATATGAAAAAACATTAACTTGGCTGGTTAAAAGAAAGGCGGAAATTCCTCTATCAATTAAGGCCACTTGTGCACCGCACTATTATCGGATTCTCAGAGAGATCGCCCATAAAGAGGGTCAAGAAATCACCTTTAAGTCTCATGGATTAGATGCCGTAACCCGGGGCTGCCTGGGAGGTGTGGGATTTTGCTTTATCTCCCACCAAGGGTTTGTTCAGCCTTGCGGATATCTGGAAGTGGATTCCGGCAACCTGAGAAAGCAAAAGTTTAAGGAAATCTGGGAATCCTCCCCGGTCTTCCTGGCCTTACGAGACCGTTCCCAATATTCAGGCAAGTGCGGACATTGCGAATATTTTCGGGTCTGTGGAGGTTGCCGGGCCCGGGCCTTTGAAGCTACCGGAAATTATTTAAGCGAAGAGCCTCTTTGTACGTATCAACCCAAGAAAGGTCAGAGGCTGGAGGCCTAAGGCCAAAAACAATCGGAAAATTAAGCCCTTCAAATCTATCCCAGACGGTCAGGAAAACAAATTGGATGAAAAAGGAACCGATTTATAAACTGGATCGAACCGACCGGGCCATCCTGAATGAAATCCAGTCTCATTTTCCTCTCAAAACCAGGCCTTACCTGGAAGTGGCTGAAAGATTGGGGCTGACTGAAAAAGAGGTCATCCTTAGGGTGGAACAAATGACCGAGGGGGGAATAATCAGGAGGATCGGGGCTAATTTCAATTCCCGGAAGCTCGGTTTTTTCAGTACCCTCTGTGCCGCCAAGGTTCCCGTCGAAAAGCTGCCTCGTTTTATTGAGGTGGTCAATTCCTATGTCGGGGTTACTCACAACTATGAAAGGAATGGAGATTATAATGTCTGGTTTACCTTCATAGCCGAGACCCAGGATATCATCGAATCCGCGCTTATGGAGATAAAACGTCAGACCGGGATTATGGAGTTGATCAGCCTGCCGGCGGAAAAAATTTTCAAGATCCAGGTGGATTTTGAGTTTGGCCCTCAATAAATGATCAATTTGAAAAAGCCCTGCAGGTAAATTGCTTAACAATAAAGTATACAATGGAAGATTATGGGAAAAAATAAGGAAGACCGACTAGAGCCGGAAGTGGAAGTGGTTCACGACCCGGAACAACTTTCCTCCTCCTATAGACAGTTCGAAACAACCCAAAGATCCTCTGGAAAAATATGGGGAATTGTCACCCTCTCCATAGCCGGATTATGTATCATAGCCTTGGGCTTATGGATATTTTTACCTCTGGGGATATTTACTCTGCCGAAACCGGAAGAATCTCCTGAATTCAAAGCCCTCAAAGAAGAAGTCCAAAAATTAAGATCCGAAATAAGCCCTTTAAAAAATGAGCTTCAAACCCTGCGGTCTGAACAGAAGGCCTCTCAGGAACAACTGGTCGCCCTTAATGAAAAAATAACCGCTTTGACTAAAAAAGCCGAAAGTAAAGGAGAGCCTAAGACCCCTAAAAAAGCAATCGTCTATAAAATAAAACAAGGGGATACGCTTAATTCCATTGCTAAAAAATATCAAGTACACCCGGAGGATATCCGCCGATGGAACCAGCTTTCCGCAAAAACCCTTCCCCCACCGGGAAAAACCATCACCATTTATTCTCCAAACGATTCTTAAAAAAGTCATTCTACTCTCTGAAGCCGAACATAATTTTTTCATAGGGTTCAAACATCATCTGATAAAGATCCATAGCATAGCGATCGGTCATTCCTGAAATGTAATCCGCAATGATTCGGCGTTTATTTCGGCGATTTCCGGCCAGTTCAAACCGGGGTTTTAGAGATCGGGGGAGCATTTCTGGATTTTTTTCCAGATGGGAAAATAACCTGGATAGAATCAGCCTTCCTTTTTCATTCATGATACAGACCTGGGGACGTTTATAGACATTTTCAAAAAGGAAGGATTTCAATCTTTGAAAATCTTCCCAATCCCTTTGGGGAGCGGCCACCAGGGGGCTAGAGAAAGATCTGACCGCCTTCGGGCTCGGTTTTTTTAATAGCTTTAAATTCTTAAGGGTCTGCTCAATGACCATGATATTGGTTTCTTCAATGAGGGTCCTGACCAATAAACGGGACCTGATTATGGTCCCATACTGATTAAATCCGGAATATTTCCCCCGGCATTTTTTTAAGACCCTGGAGATCAGGGGATTTTCCAGTTGGGAAACGTCGTCAATAGATAAGTAACCGGCATTTAAGGCATCTTCCAGGTCGTGGGCGCAATAGGCCAAAGGATCGGCCATGCAGACGATTTGGGCCTCAAGGGTAGGGGAAGGATTTTTCCTGAATTCCGCCGGGATGGTTGGGTGATCATAAATGGTCACATGGCGGGCCAGGCCTTCCCGGGTTTCAAAACAAAGATTCAAGCCATCATAAGCCTTATAACGTTTTTCGAGCAGATCCACTATCCTCAAGCTCTGGATATTATGTTCAAATCCCCCGTCACGGCTCATGATTTCGTTTAAGGTCATTTCCCCCGTGTGCCCGAATGGGGCATGGCCGAGGTCATGGGCATAGGCAATGGCTTCACACAGGTCCTCATTTAAACGCAGGGCCCGGGCCAAGGTCCGGGCATGTTGGGCTACTTCCAGGGTATGGGTCAGACGAGTCCTGTAAAAATCGCCTTCGCTGATTAAAAAGACTTGCGTCTTATATTGGAGGTCTTTAAAAGCCTTGGAGTAAAGGATACGGTCCCGGTCTCGCTGAAAAACGGTCCGGAATTCATCCGGCTCATCCCCGTGAAGGGTTCGTCCAAGACTTGCGGCACTTTTTGAGGCATAGGGGGCCAGTGTTTTCTCTTCAATCGCTTCTAATTGCTCTCGGATGTTCATAGTATTCCTCTCAACTCCTGAACCTCGGGGGGAATATTAATCGGAAAAACAGGCCCATAACAAAAAATTTCAAAAACATCAATAAATTATAGCACAAAAGTTGGTTAAAAAACAGATAGGGATGATTTTTTTAAAAACCCTTCTTTCTTAAAGAAAGAACAAGCAAAATGAAATTATTTTTTTTTAAAAAATAGGTTATCTTCATTTTGGATAAAAAAATAAAATTTTTTCCTTGAATTTAGAGAACAAGGACCTTATATTAGCACTACATTAAAGGGAGTGCTAATAGATCCCGAACACTAGAGGAAGGAGAGTGAAGTTTTTATGAAAATCAGACCGTTACATGATCGAGTAATAGTCCAGAGGATTCAGGAAGAAGAAAAGACCAAGGGTGGCATTATAATCCCTGATACGGCCAAGGAAAAGCCGCAGGAAGGCAAAGTAATCGCTGTAGGTCCAGGCAAAGTTTTGGAAAATGGAACCAAAATCACCCTGGATGTCAAAGTGGGAGACAAAATTTTATTTGGGAAGTATTCCGGGACCGAGATAAAAATCGAAGGTGAAGAGTATTTAATGATGCGCGAAGATGATATCTTAGGCGTCATCGAGTAAAAGGAGGGAGAATAATATGTCAGCGAAAGAAATCAAATATGATTCAAAGGCCCGCGAGGCCATGAGAGTCGGTGTGGATACCCTGGCCGATGCCGTCAAAGTTACCCTGGGACCTAAAGGACGAAATGTTATTCTGGACAAGTCATTCGGCTCCCCGACCATCACCAAAGACGGCGTGACTGTGGCCAAAGAGATCGAACTGGAAGATAAATTCGAAAACATGGGAGCCCAGATGGTTAAAGAAGTGGCTTCCAAGACCAGCGATGTGGCTGGTGACGGGACAACGACTGCTACCTTGCTGGCCCAGTCCATTTACCGTGAAGGATCCAAGCTGGTTGCCGCCGGCAGCAACCCCATGGCCATTAAAAGAGGCATTGAAAAAGGCGTCGATGCTGCAGTCAAAGAACTAAAGAAAATCAGCAAACCTACGAAAGACCACAAAGAAATAGCCCAAGTCGGGACCATTTCAGCCAACAATGACTCTACCATCGGAAATATTATTGCCGAAGCCATGGAAAAAGTCGGCAAAGAAGGCGTGATCACCGTTGAAGAGGCCAAAAGCATGGAGACAACCTTGGAGGTTGTCGAAGGTATGCAGTTCGACCGAGGTTACATCTCTCCTTATTTTGTAACCGATCCGGAAAAGATGGAAGCCGTTCTAAGTGATCCCTATATTCTCATTAATGAAAAAAAGATCAGCAACATGAAAGATCTCCTTCCGGTATTGGAGCAGATCGCCAAAATGGGCCGCCCCTTATTGATTATCGCTGAAGAAGTCGAGGGTGAGGCCTTGGCTACGTTAGTAGTCAATAAACTTCGGGGAACCCTTTCCTGTGCTTCTGTCAAGGCCCCTGGGTTCGGCGACCGACGCAAAGCCATGTTGGAAGACATTGCCATCCTGACCGGTGGCCAGATGATCTCAGAAGATTTAGGGATAAAATTAGAGAATGTTTCCCTGAAGGATTTGGGAACAGCTAAACGGATCACCATTGATAAAGACAATACCACCATCGTTGATGGCGGTGGAGAGAAGGCCGCTTTGGAAGGTCGGGTCAAACAGATCCGAGCTCAGATTGACGAGACCACTTCCGATTATGACCGGGAAAAACTTCAGGAGCGCTTGGCCAAACTGATCGGAGGCGTAGCTGTAATCAATGTCGGAGCGGCCACGGAAACTGAAATGAAAGAGAAAAAAGCCCGTGTCGAAGATGCTCTGAATGCTACCCGTGCCGCTGTAGAAGAGGGTATCGTTCCCGGTGGCGGGATCGCCCTGTTACGTTGCATCCCGGCTCTTAATGCCTTGAAGGCCGAAGGAGAGGAAGCCTTGGGAGTCAATATTATTCGTCGGGCCCTGGAAGAACCGGTCCGTCAGATCGCCAATAATGCCGGCTTTGAAGGCTCGGTGGTCGTCGAAAAAGTGAAAGCCGAAAAAGAGGCCTTTGGCTTTAATGCTGAAACCGGCGTTTATGAAGACCTGATGAAAGCCGGGGTCATCGATCCGACCAAAGTTACTCGTTTTGCCCTGCAAAATGCCGCTTCCGTGGCCTCCCTGCTCTTAACCACCGAGGCTATGGTAGCTGAAAAGCCCAAAGAAAAGGAACCAGCCATGCCTCCTATGCCGCCGGGCGGAGGGATGTACTAAAAAACAACTAAGTCTTCAAAAAAGCCCCCTAGCCTAAGGGGGCTTTTTTTTTGCAAATTCCTTGACTTCCCCTTCTATTTTTGCTACCTAAAAATCAATTGACCCTTTTTGAGGGAAATGATGCCTACCTTTATCCGTGCCGTCCTTTGCTTAGGGTTCTTCTTTCTTGGCCCAATCCCCCTCTGGGCTAAACCCATGTATATAACGGATCGAATCGAAGTCGGCGTACGTTCCGGTACCGGAATCGAACAACGTATTATCGGTATGGTCAAATCGGGGGATCAGGTAGAGTGGTTGGAGGGCGACAAGAACTGGTCCAAGATTATGATGGCGGATAAAACCGTCGGTTGGATCGCCACGCGATTTTTGGTCGATCAGGTTAAACCGTCCAGCTTACCCAATCCGATTCTGCAAGAAGAACTGAAAGGTTTAAAAGAAAAGAATCAAATTTTATCTCGGGAAAATGAGCAGCTCGGCCAGGACAAGAGAAAGCTCAGCGAAGAAGTAAAGAGACTCGGCCTGGCCCTTGAACAAGAAAAGAGTGCCCAGCCCACTGCAGAATTAACTGGACTCAAAACAAAAAACGAAGAACTGATTAAAGAGATCGTTCAATATAAAAAACAGATCGCCGACTCTAATCCCAAAGGGACAAACTTACCCACTGAGGATAAGCTTAAATGGTTTTTCGCCGGTTCGGTCGTACTTTGTTTGGGAATCATTTTAGGCTGGTTATTCAATCGAAGCCGTCGCAAACCAAAACGGTATTATTAAGCTGAATGAAGTCGTGGTCTTACAGAAGGCTCCCTCCAAAGGAGAAAGGTCGGGCCATCGGACTAACGAGAATCCCTTCCTCAAGCCTTCCTTTTAAACCGTAATCCGGATTACTTCTTAGGCAAGATTCGAACGTCGACGGTTCCCTTAAGCCCTTCCTTAAATTCCTTGGCATCATCCAGGCTACCCACAATGGCCCCATAATGCATCGGAACGGCGATTTTCGGTTTGAGGACCTTAGCCGCCTCAACGGCTTCTTTGGCGGTCATGACATAGGTCCCGGAAACCGGCAAAAAGGCGATATCGGCTTTGATCGTTTTCATTTCCGGGATAAAATCCGTATCCCCCGGATGGTACAGGCGGACCCCCTTTATGGTAACGACAAAACCCAGCCACCCATTGGCCTTAGGGTGAAAATCTTTATTGGTATTATAAGAAGGGACGGCCTCGATGATGATTCCTTGGACGGTCTTCGCCTCGCCGGGTCTGATAATTTCAATCTTGCCGGAAAGCTTTTTGGCGGAATCGGCTTCGGTGACAATAACCGTATCCTTGGTTTGGACCTTTTTGACATCTTCCGGTGAACAGTGATCAAAATGGTCATGGCTGATCAGGATCAGATCAGCCGGGGGCCCTCCGGAAATCTCAAAAGGGTCAAAATAGAGGGTTATTTTATCTTGATAGACAATACAGTCATGTCCCAGCCAGGATAGGTTTTTAAAAACATCCTCGATCATAAACACCTCCAAAGGGATGACCCCCTACATGTCAAAGTGATTTATTTTTCTTCCAGAATTATTTTATGATTCACTAAAGACAATTGTTTGATCTTGGCCTTAATTATTTTTTGTTCACCGAAGATGTTGACCATCCGGATTTGGCCATCGTCCGGCTCCAGAAGATCGACGCTGTCCAAGATAAGTTCTTCTTTCCCATCTCTAAGAATAAAGGCGGCGGCTTCACACATGATTGAGGCACTCCTTTAAACGGTTTATTAATTTTTCCACTAAATGGGGAAGGGGTTCTGGATTCAGTCCAACGACTTCCACTCTTTCTTGGGAAAGCGGAATTAGGAACTTAAGGCCTGGACTGGAGGCGACCGCTTGAGCGATGGCCGGGGTTACTTCACCCATCATGGATTGGGCCAGCACTATCCCGATGGGACCGATAAGTATATCCATCTTAGGGGCGGTCTGAATAATAGCATTTTCCCCGGTCGCCCCTTTATTGGCCCGGGCTTTGAGCATCTGAGCCGTAGCGATGGAATTTGTTCCCAGGGCAATGACTTCCACCTTTTCGGCGAATTCCTCCCGTAATCTTTTGATAATGGCACTGCCGATGCCCCCGCCTTGCCCGTCAAAGACCCCTATTTTCATGAGCTCGTTTTTCTTATCTGAGGAATATTAATCGGATGGAATTAGTATAAAATGAAGGGAACCGCAGAGTCAAGGGGAAAAAGGAAAGATTTAGCCATACGCATCCTTCTTAAAAGAGTTAAAATCAACTCTACCCTATTCGATATTTGGGTATCAGGGGATTCTGTTTATGGAGTGGTCCAAAAGGATTCAAAAGCACTGGTTCCGAGGGCGACCATTTTGCGGTCTTCCTCGATCAGGATATCACCGGAAAACTGCAGGAGTTCGGCATGACTGAGGATCTCATTGACAGCCATTTGGAAACCGAAACCCTTGAGCAGCTTGGGATCGAAATACTCTCGGGCCACTTCCTCGGCCGTTTTAGGTCCTTTTTTCAAGATAGTCACGATTGCCCAACATCGCTGCCAATGATGAATCCGGATCTCCTCGACACGGGCTTTAAGATCCAAGTTGTTCCAATGATGATTATTATAGAGACGGTGGCCAGGGAGAAAAATTAATCGGGGAAAGGCCACGGCCAGTTCCCCAAGACGCCGTAATGATTCCAGGTAAGCCCGTAACCCATAGATCAACTCTCCCTGGGTGTAGGCCGAAGGCAGTAAAGATTTAGTGAGCTGAAAAAATTTTTCCTGGGTTGGATGGGGGGTGATTTCCGGCAGGAGGATATCCCCGACGATCAAGGCTTCCTCTCCGATTTGAACGGCCAGAGAATCAGGAGTATGGCCCGGCAAATGATGTATCCGGATATCATCACTGAGCTGATAGGGAAATCGGTCCAGACTGTCGATAAAAAGGTGGTGCCTCTCCTGATGATAGGCCCGACAATGGACCTGAGTAAAGGACTCCGGCATAAAACAAGGCCAACAGGAGGCCGAAAAGGCCTCTTTGGATGGGCAAGGGGCCTGGTCTGGATAATGGCGGATCAACTTTTCGTAAATCGAATGGGCCTTTACTTTGATCCCGGAAGCCGCGACCAATTCCGACAGTCCCCCGTCATGATCTTCATGACCATGACTGATCAAAACGAATTCCAGGTCCTGACTCTTGATCTTGATCTGGTCCATCATATCCAATAGCCGGTAGCCCATGCCGCTTTTGCCCGTATCCACCAAAAAAGGGTTGTCCGGCCCGACAATATAATTCCAGGTTGGACCCAGGTCCCACTCTCCGCCATAATTGTTTTCAGTCGCCAAACCGATGACGGTTCTTCCGGATGGAAGGTTCAGACGGACGATGGTATTATTCCCATTTCCGGTGCCGGCTTGGAGTACTTCAATGTGATCTAAAAACATATTAATTCCTTATTCTCCGGCCAAACCCCTTCTCCCCGCTGATTCCCATTCAGTAAAGGCCTCTTGCCTTTTCAGAAATTTCCTTTTATATTGACCCCATGAAAAAAACCATTCTCGCTCCCTTACTTTCGGCCTTTATTCTCCCCGGTTTGGGACAAGTTATAAACCGGCAGTTTCTCAAGGCCGGGGTATTGATGGCCGGGGTAATGATGTTCTTCTTGGCTTTGGTTTTCAAAATCATTTATGATCTTAACAAGGTCTTCCTGTCCCTTCCCATAGAGACCTTAGAAAAAACCCCCCGCCCCTTAGAAACCGTGGCCCGAGCCCTTTCTCAACGAGATAAAACGGTATTGATTATCCTCCTGTTGGGTTTGGTGGTTATCTGGACTTACGGCGTCTGGGATGCCTTTATCACGGCCAGGAAAGGGGAAAGAGGTCTATCCTGATGCGCCAGTTTTTGGTAGATGAAATAGCCCGCCGACAGCAAGAAGACATTGAAGCGTATTTAAAAGAAAAGGCACTTCCTTCGGGCCTGGAAAAGATTTATTGGCTGGAAATACCCCCTGATCTTCTATCCCCAATCCAATGGGAACATCACGACTGCGGCCCCCATTACCTGGCTATTGAAGTGGGAAAAGATTTCTTAAAATTTGAATATCTGGTCCGCAGCCGGAACAGGCTTCGCTGCGATTGCGTTCAATATGTCACCTCTGTCCAGGAGGCCTTTCTTTTAAACTTTGCCCATACCCTAATCCGGGAACTGGATCTAAAGGCTTGAGCCCGGTTTTCAAAGGAACCGCCCCCCTCGCCTTAGCCTATTAACTCATTTTTCAAAAGAAATTACAATCCAGACGGTTTCCTAAAAAATTCTCTGCCCAAATGGGCCAAGCGGGAAGTCGCCGCAAGCCTGCCCCGCTGAAATGCAAGGACGGATCAGGCCTTCGATGGGCTGGCTTCGGCATTCTGCGGATCTCAAGTCAGGATCAGTCTTTTCCCTTCCGTTTCTTTTTCAATCTTATCGCCCACGGCGGTCAAACAGGCGGCACAGAGGTATTCATATTTATCCCCCTCCGGCAAAACCAATAAAAGCCGTTTACGAACCGGCATGGCTTGGCGACACCTGGGGCAATACAGTTCAGTGGCCTCAAATTGATCGTATTGGGCTGGTCGTTTTAGGTTTCTTTTAGGAACCCGAAATGGTGGATTCATCATGACCTTGACTTCATACCCCATTCTCTAAATTATTTAATACTTTAGTAATATACATCCCCAGAGATTTTGTCAAGAGGTCTTCTGTTTGTCCCTTCCTTGACATCTTTCCAAGTTATCTGTACCCTTAGGGACCTATGTTCAACAATATTATCTTTTTTATCTTAGCCCTGTTGATCTATTACACCCGCTCTCTGGGTCCAAGATTGCCGGTTTTTGATCTTTGGGTCAATGGAGGGAGCATACTACTTTTCCTGGCCGTTTTTGGAATGGAAACGTGGCGTCAGTTTCATCGGCTTTATCTCCAGGCCCTTCACCACCGACGAGAGTCCCTTGTCTTACAGCGGGAACACCAGCAAATCACCCAATACCTGATGATCCTTTCCCTCATCTTTTTTGCATCGGAAATCTATCTGCTGAACTTCAAATCCCTGGTGGCCTTAATCCCTGGAGCGAGCCGTTTTTCCTCCCTGGAAGGAGGCCTGGGCATAGCCTTATATCTTCTCCATATCGCTCTTGTTTGGTTTTTAGGCTATCCAGCCCAGCAAGTTCTCTTCGGTTCCACCCAAGCCAGAACTCCCTATCTTCGTTCTCAGTTTCAGTTTAATTTGCCCATCATTTTCCCCTGGTTTTTTATTACCCTGCTTACGGATTTACTGGAATTAATTTCCGGTCCGGGTTTGCGCACCTTTCTCCACCAACCCTTGGGAGAGATGATCTATGTCCTCTCCTTTCTGATTACCCTATCAATTTTATTTCCCTTTTTAATCAAGACCTGGTGGCAGTGCCGGCCTTTGCCGAAAGGAGACAAACAAAGAATTCTCTCCACTTTTTGTCAGGACATGGGGACGCCTTTTCAGGAGATGTTTCTCTGGCCGGCTTTTGGGGGAAAGATTCTGACAGCCGGCGTTATGGGTCTGGTTAAACGCTTTCGTTACTTACTGATTACTCCGGCCCTGCTGGAGCTATTGGAGCCGGAAGAACTTATCGGTGTGGTGGCCCATGAGATCGGGCATATCCGAAAAAAACACCTCTTATTTTACGTTCTTTTTTTCGCCGGCTATGTCTTGTTAACGGTTTTCTTTTCTCAATGGCTCTCTCTCCAACTCCTTCGCTTTCCTGCCTTTCTGGAATTTTTGTATTCTTGGAAAACGATTTCAGAGGATTTATTTTCCATAATCTTAATCCTGCCTATGGCTTTGGGGTTGATCCTCTATTTCCGCTTCCTCTTTGGTTTTTTTATGCGCAATTTTGAACGTCAGGCCGATCTTTTCGCATTGGAGGTTCTTGGTTCTCCTCTCCCCTTGATCCGCTCCCTGGAAAAAATTGGTCTCATGTCTGGTCAAAGCCGCAATCTTCCCAGCTGGCACCATTTTAGTATCGCCCAACGAGTGACCTTTTTAGAAGAGGTCACTCGCCGTCCTATCCTGGCCAGACGGCATCACAAAAAGGTTTACTGGTCGGTCGGTCTATTCTTCTTTCTGGTAATCGGTTTGGGAATCTTTGGGTTTCAACAACGGATCTGGCTTTCCGGTGGAGCGACTGTGGATCCCAAAATTTTGGAATCCCTCTTAGCTAGAGAATTGCGCTCTCGCCCCGAAGACCCCAAGATTCTGATGAGTATGGCCATGATTTATCATGAAAGCAAACGATACCGGGAGGCCAAAGAAACCTATGAGAAAATCTTAGTAAAAGATCCCAAGAATTATTGGGTCTTGAATAATTTAGCCTGGCTCTTGGCCACCAGTCCGGATAAGTCCTTTTTTGCACCACAAAGAGCTCTGACCTTGGCCAAAGAAGCAGCAGCCTTCAAGCCCGACCCGGTGATCCTGGATACATTAGCCGAGGCCTATCTGGTCAACGGTCAGCCTGATACGGCCCTGCAGATAATCGGTCAAGTTTTGGCCAAGAATCCCCCTAACCGAGACTACTACCTGGCCCAGGAAGAACGTTTCAAAAAAGCCCTCAACACGGCTAAAAAACCTCAAGAGATCCTAAAACCTGAACAATAAAGAAATGAGGCCGCTTAAGTCTTAGACCCATTCCTCTTGAAGGATTTCTCCTTGAAGGCCGACCACCAGATATTTTATGGGGACCTTACGGGTTGCCTTTTGGGCTGCTTCCTGGGCCAGACTCAGCAGCCCCATACAACAGGGAACCTGCATGATCATGACCGTCAGGGTATTGATCTTGGCCTCGTCAATCCAAGCCTTAATTTTTCCGACGTAGACATCCTGTCCTTCATCCAGTTTTGGACAGGCGATGGCCAGACTTTTCCCTTTGAGATGCTCCCGATGATAATCCCCTAAGGCATAGGCCACGCAGTCGGCAGTGAGCAGGACGTCCGCACCTCGATAATAAGGCGCCAGGGGAGAAATCAGGTGTAATTGTATGGGCCATTGTCGTAATTGTGATTCAATCTTCCCGGTCGGCTCCTCGCCCTCCGGAACTTTCTTTTGGCTGAAATCCATCATCCGAGAACCCGGACATCCTTGAAAAGCTTCCATGTTCTTCCTCCTTATGCCTTATACTTTTTTTCCAGGTTAGTAATAAAATTTTCAAACTTTTCCGTCGAAAGGCCCATCCGCTGATCGGTCTCCTGAAATTTGGCATAGAGCTCGCCGATCTGGGTCATCGTCAGATTCCGTTCCATCCAGGGCCATAAAATCTCGTCCTCTTTTTTAATATGGCCAGTCAACAGATTGCGATAAGCCGTCAGGTGTTCGGTAACGGCCCCTTTGTCTTGTCGTTCCACACCTTCGACAATGGCCTGGACATGCCCCCGCCCCTGAATATGATCCTGAATGATAACCTTGAGGATATCCAGATTCGGATCAAAATAGCCGAAAAGGACGTCTTCTTCTTTGGCATGATGATACCGGTCGGCATAAGACCGAATGAAATCCACACCCTGAAGGATCAGGTTCCGACCTTCTTCGGACGACAGATCCAGATGTTCCAGTACCGCCGGGATCAAAGCCAACCACCTCTTGATCAAGACATGTTCATCCACTAGGGCCTTCATAGGAGGGGAGTATTTCAATTCCTTCGGTCCCGTTTCTTTTTTCTTAGTCACCGGCGGGAGAGGAATCACTTTGTCGGGATAGATCACTTTGGCGATCCGGGCCATCATGACCCGCTGATCGTCCTCAGGAAGATCATGGATAGCCACGATATCCTTTAAAAGGCAGGTCCCTACACTGCACGGTCCGCAACCGATCCCGTTTTCTTCCAGAATCTTATCCACCGCGGGAAACTGAGTAATAACTTCTTTGATCCCTTTATTTAAATATTCTTCCATAGGGCACCTCTTTCCGGTTGAATGAATCTAAACCGTATTTCATTTTTTAATTGTATAGTAATCACCCCTGGTCATTATTTCATTGATTTAAGTCAAGACCAGACCAAAATAATTTTATTACCATTTTTTTCTAAGACCCTGCCGGGCTACCCTTGCTTGAAGAATTTACTTACAACGATTCTCCTGCAATTTCGTTTTATATTTTAAGTAAAATAATACTGAAAAAGTGAAAGCCTCTTGACCTAAGTCAAAGACTTTTTCCCAAATCGAGATTATTTTTCCAATTAAAATGGATAATTTTTATATTGAAATGCCGCTAAATAGTCAGGAGGAATACCATGTGCCAAAGCTACAGAAAAGATTGTCTTTGCGGACACCAGACTGCCGAAATCTTTTTCGGCCGAATGATTCTGGATGAAAACTCGGTGGCCCAAGTCTATTGTCCGGATTGCAGCTCCGGAGTGGAAAAGGAGGAAAACAACAGGGTCTGGGATAACGGGTGGTTGCTGGAACTCAACCTGGAGAAGGCCCGCCCTCAGGCCCCGGTAATGGGGCTAGCCCCGGAAGAAATTACGGCCGAACGGATTTTCGATGAGGGTTTTATCACCTGGGTGGGCATTACCCCCAACGAATCTAAACAGCGGGACGAAGAACGATCGGAGATCCAAAAACTGGCCGCTACCGATCTTAAAGCCTATCTCCAGGCCATGAAAGACTGGGGGACTGCCAGGGAAAAACGATTCAGCCGGGAAGGCTGGCGAAAGATGCGCACCGGCAGAAAAGCGGCCTGATTGTTCTGTCCCCTCCATTTCGAAAAAGAATTCTTTCGATAGGATTGATAACCAGGTTGTTCAGGCTGGCCCAGAGCCTGAACAACTTCTCTCTTCCCCATTTCTTATCACGCCTTAAAACGCCCTCTACATTCTAAAAGCAATAGCTAATCCGGGACAATTCCGGACTTGACCTATTCGGAACTATTCTGTTATTCAAATACGGAGACCTAATCCCACAACTGTAAATAAGAGAGGGGAGAAAAACCTAATGTCGGATGATAAGGAAAACAATTTGGAGGCCATCCGTCCCGATCTTTCCGAGGTGTTCGAAAGGCATGCTTTCGGTTTAGACGAGCGACGCCCCGATGCGGTGGAGCGTCGGCAGCAGAAAAAACAACGCACAGCCCGGACCAATATTCAAGATCTTTGCGATGAAGGCCGTTTTATCGAATACGGCGCCCTGGCCGTGGCCGCCCAAAGGGGACGGCGATCCCTGAACGATCTCATCACCAAGACCCCTGCCGACGGGCTGATCGCCGGGGTCGGAACGGTCAACGGATCTTTGTTCGGGAACGACAAGGCCCGCTGTATGATCCTGGCATACGACTATACGGTCCTGGCCGGGACCCAGGGTTTTTTCAATCACAAAAAGAAGGATCGCATGCTCAAATTGGCCTTAGAGCAGCGTCTGCCCGTGGTCCTCTTCGCCGAAGGCGGGGGCGGCCGGCCGGGGGATATCGATGCCGCCGGGGTGGTGGTGGCCGGTCTGGATTTATCCACCTTCGGACTCTTTGCCAAGCTAAGCGGCCGCGTTCCCTTGATCGGTATCGTCTCGGGTTATTGTTTTGCCGGCAATGCCGCTTTGCTCGGCTGCTGCGATGTCATCATCGCTACTCGTAATTCAAACATCGGTATGGGCGGACCGGTGATGATCGAAGGCGGCGGGCTGGGTGTATTCAAACCGGAAGAAGTGGGCCCCATGGAAGTGCAGACCAAAAACGGCGTGGTCGACATCCTTGTGGCCGATGATCAGGAAGCCGTGGCCGTGGCCAAACAATATCTTTCCTATTTCCAGGGACCGATTGCTGCATGGGAGGCTGCTGATCAGCGGGTCCTTAGGCAAATGATTCCGGAAAACCGGCGGCGTGTCTATGACATCCGAACCCTGATCAGAACCTTGTCCGATAAAGGATCGTTTCTGGAGCTTCGTCCCGAATTCGGCCTGGGAATGATCACCGGCTTAATCCGCATCGAAGGCCGACCCTTCGGCCTTCTGGCCAATGACTGTATGCATACGGCCGGGGCGATTGAAGCCGACGATGCCGACAAAGCAGCCCGTTTGATGCAGTTGTGTAATGCCCACGGTCTCCCCATCCTCTCCCTGTGCGACACACCCGGATTCATGGTAGGGCCGGAGATCGAAAAACTCGCCCAGGTCCGTCATGTCTGCCGCATGTTTGTGGTGGGTGCCCATTTAGAAGTCCCCTATTTCACCGTGGTTCTGCGCCGGGGCTACGGCCTGGGGGCCATGGCCATGGCCCGGGGGGGCTTCCATGAATCGTTTTTTACGGCCGCCTGGCCTACCGGGGAATTCGGCGGGATGGGTCTGGAAGGGGCGGTTAAGGCCGGTTTCAAGAAGGAACTGGAGGCCATTGAAAATCCTCAGGAGCGGGAAACCCTTTATGAAAACCTGGTGGCCCAATTATATGAACGGGGAAAGGCCACCAATATGGCCTCCTATCTGGAAATCGATGCCGTCATCGATCCGGCCGAAACCCGGATGTGGATCATCCAGGGGTTGAAGGCCCATCCCGCCGTCGGCTCCGGAAGAACCGGCCATGATTATGTGGATCCCTGGTAATGGATCCGTTTTAGAAGGCCGTACTTTGAGGATTTTTTGCTGATCTTCCAGATGGCGAACAAGCAATTTGGGATTTGACGATAGGGTCTTTTGAATACTATTGCTAATAAGGGATTCCGTCCCTTGAGGCAACCTTAATTATTTCTTTTACCACGAAAAGTAAACCAAACCGAACCAGACTTAATTTCATCGGCCGTCATTATAGCCATTCTGATAATAAGGCAACCATACGCTCAACAGGGCCCCGCCAGTCTCCCGGCTTCTCCTGCCGAAAGAGGCGAAGATCCGGATACCAGATCGTCTTTTCGCCTTCAATGCCCCAACGCCAGTCACTCTCGATCTTCGGCAGGAATACCCAGGTCGGCCTTCCCAGCGCCCCACTCAGATGAATGGCGGCCGTATCCACAGAGATGAGGAGATCGAGCTGTTCCATCACCGCCGCCGTTGCCGAGAAGTCGGAAAGCCTTGGTGATAAATCGTGGATTCGTCCGGCCCAGGGAGAAGTGGTTAGTTCAGCAGTATCCCGCCCAACCTGGAGACTGAACCATTCGATGCCAGACAGACGGAGCAACGGCCTCAGGTGATCGAGGTGTATGCTTCGATTATGGTCATTCTTATGATCAGGATTGCCTGCCCAGACCAGGCCGACCCGTCGAGTGCAGGTGGCCCTGCCGGAATTTCCGGAAGTGAAACGTTCCAGATCAGAAGGAGCGGACAGATAAATACCGGTCCAAAACTCCTCAGATTTTACGCCCAGAACATTCGGCAAGCGGCACATCGGCAAATGAGCATCGATCTCGCAGGGAGGATCGGAAGGGCTAAAGGCCGCCTCGACTCCCGGGGCTGTGGCGGCGAGGGTTTTTAAGGGTTCCTGGATAAAAACGAACACCCGGAAACCATGATCGGCCAGACGGGAGGCGAAACGCAGGAATTGGATCCCGTCGCCCATACCCTGATCGTTCCACAACAGGACCCGGCTGCCGGCTGGCAGTTTGGGGGTCCAAGCCGCTTTCGTCCAGGGCGGACTAGGGGCATCAGACAATTTTAACCGCCATTCGTATTCGGCGAATCCTTCTGCCCACCGTTCCTGCAACAAGAGCAAATTAGCCAGATTGAAATGGGCCAGTGCCAGATCGGCAGGGTTGTTTAAGCGGATACATTGACGATAGCAGCTTTCCGCTTGTTCATATAAACCGGCCGCTTTTAGGATCATCCCGGCATTGTTCCATCCGGCGGCAAAATCCGGATAAAGTTTTATAAGTTTGGTCTGGGCCCCCAAGGCCTCTTCCAGATCATTCCGGCGATAACAATTATTTCCGTAATTGTAGAGTAAAATTCGGTCCTGGGGATGGAGAAGCAAGGCTTGGCGATAAAGATCCGCGGCCGCCCCGAAACCCTCTGTCTCGGCCACCGCCAGGCATAAATTTCGCCATCCATCCAAATGCCCCGGGGCCAATTTAACGGACTCTCGCCAGGCCGCCGCGGCTTCGGCTAATCGGCCCGCTCCCCGCCAGGCCACGCCTAGGTTATAGGCGATATCGCCTCGATGGGGCATCTGACGAAAAGCGGCCTTTAATAACTCCAGCGCGTCGGAGTGATTTCCCTGAGCTTCCCGCAGGATCCCTTTAACATATTTTCCTTCTGCAGGACTTACAATCCTCATTAACTTACTACAGGCGGCTTCGGCTGATTGAAAATCGCCCCGATCGATGCTTTCGGCAATCTCTCGTTTCAGCTTCAGAACTTTTTGGTCCGAAGGAGAGAAAGTCATATTCCGGATTTCCTGATTTGCTTAAGCGGCAATAATTTCATTAGTAAACTGGTATAACATCGATCAACAACAATTTTAGTCTTTATTTAATAGACTGTTCAAAGCATCCCGGATGAAAGGAAAGCGGAAGGTATATCCCAGGGAAAGGAGTTTTCGGGGCAGGACCTTCTGGCCTTTTAGGAGCACATCGCCGAATTCACCCATAATGATTTTGAGCATAAAGCCGGGTACGGCCGGCAGGAACGTCGATTTCCCCAGGACTTCGGCCAGGATTTTGGTCAGATCAACATTACGCACCGGATGAGGTGCCGTGCAGTTGATCGGCCCCGAAACCTCTTTCTGACTGATCAGGAAGAGCAAAACCGCGCTCAAATCTTCCTGATCAATCCAGGAAAACCATTGTTGGCCGCTACCCAGGGGGCTGCCCAATCCCTTCTTAAACAAAGGGACCATCTGATCCAAGGCGCCGCCCTTATCTCCCAGGACGATGCCGAATCGGGTGCGGATCACCCGGACGCCCCATTCAGCGGCCCTGGCAGCTTCCTCTTCCCAGTCCCGGGCCAAGGTGGCCAGGAAATCATCGCCAGATAGACTGTCTTCATCAAGTTCTTCATCCTGGTGAAAACCGTAGTACCCCACAGCCGAGGCATTCACTAAGACTGTTTCCTGCCCCTTCCGTGCGGAAAGAGCGGTCACGACATTACGGGTGGTCAGGAGTCGGCTCTCGCGGAGGGATTTTTTATATTCCTCCGTCCAACGATGGAAGATCGAAGCCCCGGCCAGATTTACAACCACATCATGGAAACCCACTTGCTCCTGCCAAGGGCCAGGGCGGGTGGGGTCCCCCTCGAGATATACCGCTCCTTCCGGTAAGGGACGGCCCGGTTTAATAGATCGGGTAAGCAGGGTTACCTTGTGACTCTGTCTGGTTAATTGCCTGGTCAAATGACTGCCGACAAAACCTGTCCCGCCGGTAATAAAAATATTCATCTGCCCTCCTCGGGAGCTTTATGATTTCCTATTCGAACTGTTTCCTTTTCTCCCCTAAGGGGAAATATTTTATACCCTCCTCAGAAAAAAGCAATGTTCTTAAAATGACAATAGGCTTCGGACTCTTCTGGGCCTGTTTTCATCTTTCGGCGTCCAAATGGACGCCTCTTGTAAAGGTCGACGTATCGGCTCCCGGAGAGGAGCCCTTTCAAAAGCGCGACAGTTCGGCTCTCGAATGAGGGCCTCTTCAAAGCTCGACGAGGTCGAGCGGCTCGAGCGACCCGACCGTATCGTGGTGTCACGTCCCTGACGGGACATGACGGCTTAATCCGTTTTTCATCCTTGACAGGCTTTGTTTTTTCGAATATTTTCGGGAAAAATAAATCAGAAGGAGAGCAAACCATGAATATTCTTTTCTTTGGTCCAAACGGCAGCGGCAAGGGAACCCAGGGGGCGATTGTTAAAGACAAATTCAATATCCCCCATATCGAAACCGGTGTTATCTTTAGAGAAAATATCTCCAAGGGAACCGACTTGGGCAAGGAAGCTAAGGGATACATCGATCGGGGCGAATTGGTCCCGGACAGTATCACCATTCCCATGATTCTGAATCGTATTAAGGAGGCGGACTGCCAGAAAGGCTGGCTGTTGGACGGGTTCCCCCGCAATCTCACTCAGGCCGAAGAATTGGATAAGGCCCTTAAGAAAGAGGGAATCAAACTTGATATCGTCATCGAAATGGTTCTGGATCGACAATTGGCCAAAAACCGGATCATGGGCCGTCGTCTCTGTGAAAAGGACAACAACCACCCCAATAATATCTATATTGATGCCATTAAGCCCAATGGCGACAAGTGCCGGGTCTGCGGAGGGGGACTGAAGACCCGTTCGGATGACCAGGATGAAGCGGCCATCGATAAACGCCACAACATCTATTACGATACCCAGACCGGTACCAGTGCGGCCATCAATTATTTCAAAAATCTTTCAGCTAAAGGCGGCGGCGTTCCCCGGGTAATCGACTTGGACGGCCGACCAGGAGTTAAAGAGGTTTCCGCGGATTTGTTGAAACAACTGGGGTAGAATGAAAACCTGTTCGGCGTAAAGCGTTCGTCGTTCGCCGAAACCCAATTTCATCTTTCCAGATGCCCTGCAATAGGCGGGGTTTGAGCATTCAGAGAAAATAGGGTTGAAGGAGGTTTCGAGGATTTCAGGGATCAAGGGGTTTTACTGTCCTACCTTTCGCTTGAATCCTTGAATCCTCGACCCCTTGAATCCTTTTTAATTATTAGCCTTCGGCAATCCGAGTCTTCGGCGTAATTCTTCCTCCGGGAGCAGCCCGGAGATATAAATTCCATCACTGAAAATGAGGGTTGGGGTTGAACCAATCCCTTTTTTCTGCAAGAAGGCTATGGTATTCCCCACCTTTTTTATCCCTTCGGCACATTGGTTATTGGACTGATACCCGCTATCAAAACCTTCGATCCCCTTCCGATCACAAAGGATGGAAATACATTGTTCCTTAGCCCCCTTATGCGAATCCAGAGGGAAGAACAGGAATCGAACCGACAGATCCTCTTTGGCGATTATTTTTTTTAAGAGGGCCTCCGCTTCTTTGCAATACGGACATTGGGGGTCGGTCACCAGGTAGACCACCTTTTTTCCTTGTCCCAAGGTGAAGGCCGTCAAAGGCTCCAATTGACGATATTCTTCGGGAGTGAAACGATTTAATAATTGGGCGGTCTCCTGGGTCAGATTTTTCCCGGTTTTTACCTCAAAGAGGTTTCCGGTAAAGATAAAATCCCCCCGGGAATCGGTATAGAGCAGGTGCATTTGGGCCCCGATTTTTATCTGAACCCGGCAGAGTCCGGTTACTTCACTTGGGCTAACCCTTATTAACTCAAACTGTAACTTTGGAAAAATTTTTCGTATAGCCAGGTCCATTTTTTCCGGGGACTGACATTGGGCCCCAACAGAGAAGGGCAGGACCATTGCTCCGCCTATCCCTAAAACTAAAAATACAAGGGGAACAAAAACGAGGCGTTTAAAATCAAACATTATTTCCTCCAAAGTCTATTAGAAAAATAGATCTCAAGATTCTTTTTCTTCCAGGCCTTTCACTTGAATCCTAGGCCCTTCGATCCCTTGAAGCCATTGGTATATTTCATCACACCCTCTCTTTAAACTCTGTTCCTAAAAGTCCTTCCGGGCGGATCAGGAGAATAATGATAATAACCAGAAAAGCTAATGTGTTTTTAAAAGCCACCGTAATATAATTACCGGCCAGACTTTCCGCCAGGCCCAACAAGAGTCCACCGACAATAGCACCGGGAAGGCTGTTCAGACCGCCCAAAACCGCGGCCGCAAAACCCTTGAGGAAAGGCTCTAGCATGAAAAAGGGATCCAGAAGCAGGGCCGGGGCCAGGAAGATGCCGGCCAAAACTCCTAAAACGGCAGCCAGGCCCCAGGATAGGGCCAGGACCCGGCGAGTCGGTATGCCCAGGGTTTGGGCCGCCGGCAGGTTTTCTGAAGTGGCCCGCATGGCTAGGCCGAGACGGGTTCGCTGGACCAACAGATAAAGGAGGAGGCTTCCGAATAATCCAACCCCCATGGCCCCCAAAGCCAGTTGACTGATGACCATTTCTCCAACCTTATACACCTTGGTATCGGAGATAGGAAAAGGAAACGGCTGCGGCTCAGTCCCCCAAAAATAGGAGATGAGCCCTTGAAAGATCAACCCCAAGCCGACCGTTAAGATGGTCTGCCCCAAGAGGGTGGCGTCCCGTCTTTGGGCCGGGATAAGGATGCCAAAGTAAAAGCCCATGGCCAGAAGGCAGCCGAAAAGAAGGGCCAGGGAAAAAGCCAGACTAAAGGAAGGCGTCAAGCCCAAGATCATAAAGGCGAAGAACGTTCCCCCTGTGGCCATGTCTCCATGGGCGAAATTGAGGATTCGGGTGGAACGGTAAATGAGGACTAATCCCAATGCCACCAAAGCATACAAACTGCCGATGGATAGCCCGGAAAGGCAATATTGCAAGAATAGATTCATAAAAAGTCCTTTAAAAAATAAGTATAAGGTGCGCGGTTAAATTAATTCCTGAACCATAAACCTTGTGCCTTATACCTTACACCGTTATTTTATCTAAACGGCCACATCCGCAGATAGAGCCTGATCTTCAACCAGCGTCCGGAAAGTCCGAGGGGTTCAAAAATCAAGATAATCAGAATAGTCAGACCATAGACTACAGGGACCAATTCCTTTATGTTGCTGAAAATCTGGGGGACTAAAATGACAAAGGCCGCCCCCAGGATTGACCCTTCCACCGAGGCTAAGCCGCCTATAATCACGGCCACGAACAAGGTGATGGTCTCCAAAAAAGTAAACATATTGGGTTCCAGATAACCCAACAACATGGCATAAAGCCCTCCCTGCACACCGGTATAAAATGAACTGATGGCAAAAGAAAGCAGTTTATACCGGGTCAGATTGACACCCATGGCCTCAGCCGCTATGTCATTATCCCGAATGGCGATAAAGGCCCGGCCGACAAAAGAGGAGATTAAATTATAGGAGGCCAAGGTAAAGAGAAAGGCCAGGAGGAAGAGAAAATAATAAACCGTTGTAGTCTGGGTTAACCCCAGCAGGGGAGGCAGTTTTTGAACGGTGAGGCCCATTCTGCCTCCCGAAAGAATTTCGGAATTGACAAAGACCTGATAGACGGCAATTCCGAAGCCCAAGGTGACAATGGCCAGATAAGGACCTTTTAAGCGGAGAGAAGGAAAGCCGACTAATATCCCGAAAACCCCGGCCAGGAGACCGGCGGCTAATAGATTAATCAAGAGCGGACAGCCCAGGCGTGAGAGATGGCCAAAGGTAAAAGCCCCGATAGCCAGGAAACCGGCCTGACCAAAGGAAATCTGCCCGGTATAGCCGATGAGGATGTTTTGGCCCTGGACGCCGATGGAATAAATAAAAATCAGGGTGGCTACATAGACCCAGTATTCCCGGCCGAACCAGGGAAGCAGGATCAGGGTTGCCAGGAGGAGTCCGATCCACAGGCGGGTCCAGGGTTTCCGGACCAATTGCATTTCTTCTTTGTAGCTTTCGATCAAATCCATTAGAAAACCTTAATATAAAATAGGTCCTATAAGACTTATAAGACCTATTTCCCTTTATAAAGCGATTCAATCAGATCGCCGTAACGCTTTTCCAGAAACCGCCGTTTGACCTTTTTAGTCGGCGTCACATCCCCATCCTCCTCATAAAATCGCCTGGGCAGAAGAGCGAATTTCTTGATGGATTCCACTTGGGAAAGGGTCTTGTTCACTTTGCCCACTTCCTGTTCGATTAATTTATAAATCTCCGGGTTCTGGGTCAGGTTCTCAAAAGTGGTAAAGGGAATGCGGTTATCCTGGGCATACTTATTGACGTTG
>Ga0233425_10002062_pt1 | contig 41303 bp, 36 predicted proteins | sample Watercolumn_Towu_2_FD_181712 | JGI IMG/M metagenome (GOLD analysis project Ga0233425, IMG submission 181712) | Freshwater microbial communities from Lake Towuti, South Sulawesi, Indonesia - Watercolumn_Towuti2014_140_MG | ecosystem: Environmental > Aquatic > Freshwater > Lake | place...
AAGGGCAAGAAGGTGCGGGTGGTCTCCATCCCCTCCACCAACGTGTTCGAGGCCCAGGACGAAGCCTACCGCGAGTCGGTGCTGCCGAGCGGCGTGACCCAGCGCATCGTCATCGAAGCAGGCGTCAAAGACAGCTGGTACCGCTATGCCGGCACCGCCGGCAAGATCCTCAGCATCGACCGGTTCGGCGAATCGGCCCCGGCCGGCCAGCTGTTCAAGGAATTCGGCTTCACCGTCGACAACGTCGTCAAGCTGGCCGAATCGCTGTAAACGAAACCGTCGCGGGGTGGGCGACCGTGCCCACCCTCGCGCGATCCCGTTCCAACCCTTCATCCATCAACAAGGTTTTTGTTACATGTCCCAGAAAGTTTCCGATGTAGTTAAGCCCGGCGTCGTCACCGGTGAAGACGTGCAGAAGCTGTTCGCCGTCTGCAAGGCCAACCAGTTCGCCCTGCCTGCCGTCAACGTCGTCGGCACCGATTCCATCAACGCCGTGATGGAAGCCGCCGCCAAGGCCAAGGCTCCGGTCATCATCCAGTTCTCCAACGGCGGCGCCCAGTTCGTGGCCGGCAAGGGACTCAAGCTGGAAGGCCAGCAGGCCGCCATCCTGGGCGCCATCTCCGGCGCCAAGCACGTTCACGCCCTGGCCGAGGCCTATGGCGTTCCGGTGATCCTGCACACCGACCACGCCGCCAAGAAGCTGCTGCCCTGGATCGACGGCCTGCTGGACGCCGGCGAAAAGCACTTCGCCGAAACCGGCAAGCCCCTGTTCAGCTCCCACATGCTGGACCTGTCGGAAGAGAGCCTGGAAGAGAACATCGAGATCTGCTCCAAGTACCTGGAGCGCATGTCCAAGCTGGGCATGACCCTGGAGATCGAACTGGGCTGCACGGGCGGCGAGGAAGACGGCGTCGACAACACCGGCATGGACCACTCGGCCCTCTACACCCAACCGGAAGACGTGGCCTACGCCTACGAAAAGCTGAACAAGATCAGCCCCCGCTTCACCATCGCCGCCTCCTTCGGCAACGTCCACGGCGTCTACAAGCCGGGCAACGTCAAGCTGACCCCGAAGATTTTGGACAACTCCCAGAAGCACGTCTCCGAGAAATTCGGCGTGCCGGCCAACACCCTGAACTTCGTGTTCCACGGCGGCTCCGGTTCCAGCGCCGAAGAGATCAAGGAGTCCATCAGCTACGGCGTCGTAAAGATGAACATCGACACCGACACCCAGTGGGCCACCTGGGACGGCGTGCGCCAGTTCTACCTGAAGAACGAGGGCTATCTGCAGGGCCAGATCGGCAACCCGGAAGGCGACGACAAGCCCAACAAGAAGTTCTACGACCCCCGCGTCTGGCTGCGCGCCGCCCAGACCGGGATGGTCAGCCGCCTGGAGCAGGCGTTCCAGGAGCTGAACGCAGTCGGCAGCTTGTAATCGGTAGGCCCGCGTTGGGCAACGGCGCGAAGAGCTGCACCGTTGCCCAATCACGACCCATGCTGCAAGCCCTCATCTTCGACGTCGATGGTACCCTCGCCGATACCGAACGCTGGGGGCACCGGGTCGCCTTCAACCGCGCTTTCGCGGAAGCGGGCCTGAACTGGCACTGGGATGAGGAGATCTACGGCCGGCTGCTGGCGGTGACCGGCGGACGGGAACGGATGCGCTACTTTCTGGAACTGTGCCGGCCGGATGTACCGGCCGGCGATCTGGACGGACTCATCGAAGATCTCCAAGGCCTCAAGACCCGCCACTACCACGAGTTGGTGGAACAGGGCGGGATACCCGCCCGTCCGGGCATACTCAGATTGTTGCAGGAAGGTCAGGCCGAAGGCCTGCGCCTGGCCATCGCCACCACCACCACGCCGGCCAACGTCGAGGTGCTGTTGAAGCATTCCTTCGCGGCCGATGCGCTGGACTGGTTCGAGGTGATCGGTGCCGGCGATGCGGTATCCCGCAAGAAGCCGGCTCCGGACATCTATCTTCACGTGCTGCGGGCGCTGGGCCTGCCGCCCGAAGCCTGCCTGGCGTTGGAGGATTCCGAAGTCGGTTTGGCCGCGGCCTCGGCCGCCGGCATTCCCACCGTCATCAGCTACAACGACTACACCGCCGAACAGGATTTCAGCGGCGCCCTGCTGGTGTGCGACCGCCTGAGCGAACCGGGCGAACCGCCCCGCCGTTTACAAAGCATTTCGCCGCGGCAGAACCCGAGCCCGGTCGATCTCGCTACACTGTGCGCCCTGCACGCTCTCTGGATGACGAATACCCGCACAACCGTTACAGTTTGAGCGCCGCCCGTCCAACCGAGAGGAAACCATGTCCAAGCAGCACCCCATCATCGCCGTGACCGGATCGTCCGGCGCCGGCACGACCACCGTCAAGAAGGCGTTCCGGGACATCTTCCACCGCCTGGACATCGTGCCGCTGGTGATCGAGGGCGACAGTTTCCACCGCTACGACCGCAACACCATGCGCGAACTGATCGACCGCGCCACTCGCGAGCGAACCCATTTCAGCCATTTCTCCATCGAGGCCAACCTGCTGGACGAGTTGGCCGACGTGTTTCGCCAGTACGGCGAGACCGGTTCGACCAAGCGCCGTTATTACATCCACAACGAGGCGGAGGGCCGCGCCCTGGGCGGCCATGCGCCGGGCACCTTCACGCCGTGGGAAGAGATCCCCGCCGGCACCACGGATCTGCTGTTCTACGAAGGCCTGCATGGCGCGGTCAAGACTGACACCCTGGACGTGGGCAGGCATGCGGACCTCAAGATCGGCGTGGTGCCCATCGTCAACCTGGAATGGATCCAGAAGATTCACCGCGATACCGCGGAGCGGGGCTACAAGCCGGAGGACGTGACCAATACCATCCTGCGCCGCATGAACGACTACGTGCACATCATCACGCCGCAGTTCTCCGACACCGACATCAATTTCCAGCGGGTGCCCCTGGTGGACACCTCCAACCCCTTCATCGCCCGCGACATCCCCACCCAGGACGAGAGCATGGTGGTGATCCGCTTCAACGACTGCCGCAAGTTCAACGTGGACTTCCAATACCTGCTTTCCATGATCCAGTTCTCCTTCATGTCGCGCTACAACACCATCGTGGTGCCCGGCGGCAAGCAGGGGCTGGCGATGGAGATCATCTTCCGGCCCATCGTGGAGCGGATGATGGAGCAGCGCAGCAAGGGCTAGGCAAGCGCTGAATTATTCAGCGCTTGTCCAACGAGTTGGCCGGAATCAGCGTGCCTTGATGAAGTTGTCGTTGGGGCGACCGCCCGGAGGACCCTGAATGGTGCCGGGCACGGTCGGCGGACGCTGCGGTTCCGGCGCCGGCGGATGGGGATGGTCGGGGCGGATGTTCGGATCGGGGATGAACTGACCGGAGGGGATGCCGGGCACGATGATGGGGTAGTAGCTTCGGCCGTAGGGATAGGGATCGGGCTGCTGACCCTGGAGCCGGCGCGCCTGCTCCTCCGCCGCCCGGGCACGGCGGACCGCCGCGGCTGCCTCCCGCTCCTGGGCCTGCACCGAACGCCGCTCCAGTTCATCCCGCCGACGCTCCCGCTCAGCTTCCTGGGCCGCCGCTTCCTGGGCCTTGTCCTGCTCCTTGCGCTCCAGCGCCTTCGCCACGTCTTCGGCGCTGGGGTCGGTGGCCGGCAGCCGGGCCGGCCGGCAATCGCCGCCCTCCGGCGGGGTTTGGGTGTAACTGGTCTTGCCGTCGACCACGCAACGGTAGATTTCTCCGGCGCACACGCCGCCGCTGCAGACGGCCAGCAGCAGCGCGCCGGCGACGACGGGCTTCAGCCGCTCCCGAACAGGCCTGCGATGGATTCCCATAATGTCCTCTCCCGCTTGATCTTGGGGATATTCACGGTCACCTCCTTGGCCGGTTCGATGGAAGGCAGGTTGCCGGGGCGGAAGTCGCCCTGCAAACCGGCCAATTCCTCGTCCCTGAACACCAGGGAGATGCGCTTCTGCAAGCGGACCTCGCCGCTGGGCTTGTTGGAATAGAAATAATCCCAGCGATCGGCGTGGAAGGGATCCTGCAGCAGCGGGGTACCCATGATGAACAGGACCTGGCGCTTGTTCATGCCCGGCTTGAGCTGATCCACCATCTCCTGGGACACGATGTTGCCCTGATGGATATCCATGCTGTATATCCCCGGCAGGTTCTCCCTGACCTGTTGCCAGCTGCAGCCCTGCAATGCGGCGCCGAAGGCGAGAAGAGCGATAAGAAGACGCTGGGGCATGTGCTATGATGGTGCCAGTTTGCTAGCAGATAGTGGGCAATCATACTCGAATCGACGGCCTTTAGACACGAACAGCCGAGGTTAATCAATGGAAAGCCACATCAAGAGAGAAAACCAAGAAATCCGCCGGGCCGGCCTCAAAGTCACCTCGCCGCGGGTCAAGATCCTCGAAATGCTGGAGAGCCGGTCCGACAACGACCGCCACCTCACCGCCGAAGACGTTTACAAGGCCCTGTTGCACGAGGGTTCCGAGATCGGCCTGGCGACGGTCTACCGGGTGCTCACCCAGTTCGAAGGCGCCGGCCTGGTGAAGCGCCACCACTTCGAAGGCGGCAATTCGGTGTTCGAACTGGAACGGGGCGAACACCACGACCACATCGTGTGCGTCAAATGCGGCAGGGTACAGGAGTTCAGCGATCCCTTGATCGAGAAGCGCCAGGCGGAAATCGCCGCCAGCCTCGATTTCCAGCTGAGCGATCACTCCCTGTGCCTGTACGGCACCTGCCCCAACTGCCGTTCCTGATCCCAAGCGGAGCGCCCCCTACTCCGCATCTCGGGCCGGCAACGGCCCAACACCCCCCGCATGTTCAAACCCCTCGCCCTGTTCGTCGGCCTGCGCTACACGCGGGCCAAACGCCGCACCCGATTCATCTCCTTCATCACCTTCACCTCGGTACTGGGGGTGTCCCTCGGCGTGACGGTGCTGATCACCGTCATGTCGGTGATGAACGGATTCGAAACCGAGCTGCACGACCGCATCCTGGGCATGACCGCCCACGCCACCATCACCGGTGTGGACGGCGAGCTGCGCGACTGGCGCGAGCTGGAGCCGGCGCTGGCGGCGGATAAGCGGGTGGTCGGCTGGGCCCCCTACGTGGAAGGCCAGGCCATGATCAGCTCCGACCGCCGCGCCAGTGGAGTGTTGCTGCGAGGTGTCGACCCGGCCCTGGACTCACGGGTGTCGGAGGTGGCGGCGAAGATGCAGTCGGGCCGCATCGACGACCTGAAGGCCGGCGAATTCGGCATCGTGCTGGGCAATGAACTGGCCGTCTATCTGGGGGTCGGCCCCGGCGACAAGGTCACCGTCATCACCCCCCAGATCACCCCCACCCCCGCCGGCATCATGCCGCGGCTCAAGCGCTTCACGGTGGTCGGCAGCTTTTCCGTGGGGATGTTCGAATACGACCGCAACCTGGCCCTGCTGCAGATCGACGATGCCGCCAAGCTGGAACGCCTGGAAGGTGCCGTCACCGGTCTCAGGCTCAAGCTGACCGACATGTTCCAGGCCCAGCGCATCATCCGCGAACTGGGCCCCACCCTGCCGGGAGCTTACCAGGTGGCGGACTGGACCCAGGCTCACAGCAACTTCTTCCGGGCGGTACAGACCGAGAAGCGGGTGATGTTCATCATCCTGCTGATGATCGTCGCGGTGGCCGCCTTCAACATCGTGTCCACCCTGGTCATGGTGGTCAACGACAAGCGGGCCGACATCGCCATCCTGCGCACCCAGGGCATGACCCCGCGTTCGGTGATGAGCATCTTCATCGTGCTGGGCACCCTGATCGGCTCCACCGGCACCCTGCTGGGACTGGCCGGCGGCATCGCCCTGGCGCTCAACCTGCAGGAAATCGTGAAGAACATCGAAGAGGCCTTCGGCGTCCGTTTCATGCCCGGCGACGTCTATTACATCAACGACCTGCCCTCCAGGCTGCTGTGGTCCGACGTCTGGCTGGTCACCGGCATGGCCTTCGTGCTGTCGCTGCTGGCCACCCTGTACCCGGCCTGGCAGGCGTCCCGCATCCGCCCGGCGGAGGAGCTGCGCTATGAGTAACCCGGTGCTGGAATGCGTCGACCTGTACAAGCGCTTCACTCAGGGCGGCCTCGATGTGGAAGTGTTGCGGGGCGTGAACGTGTCGATCGAAGCCGGCCAGCGGGTCGCCATCATGGGCGCCTCCGGCTCCGGCAAGAGCACTTTGCTGCACCTGCTGGGCGGGCTCGATGCACCCACCGCCGGCCGGGTGCTGATCGGCGGGACCGACCTGAATGCGCTCGGAGAAACCCAGCTTTCGGCCCTCCGCAACCGGGCGTTGGGCTTCGTCTACCAGTTCCATCATCTGCTGGGGGAGTTCACCATCCTGGAAAACGTCGCCATGCCGCTGCTGATCGGCGGCAGCGCGGCGGCCGAAGCACGGGATCGCGCCGCCGCCATCCTCGACCGGGTCGGCTTGGCCAAGCGGCTGGAACACAAACCCGGCGAACTGTCCGGCGGCGAACGCCAGCGCGCCGCCATGGCGAGGGCCATGGTGACCAAGCCCCGCTGCGTGCTGGCGGACGAACCCACCGGCAACCTGGACAGCAAGACCGCCGGCCAGGTCTACGAGCTCATGCTGGAATTGAACCGGGAATCCGGGGTGAGCTTCCTGGTGGTCACCCACGACCCGCATCTGGCGGGCAAGATGGATCACGTCCTCCACATGGAGGACGGCAGGCTGGTCTAGCGGCGCTCTCCAGCCCTCTACTCGGAGACGGCGTGGTTTTCCTGCCTGTGCAACTCCCGGTGCTTCAACAATTGCATGTACTCCGCATGGGATAACTGGGCGATGACTCCCAGATCCACCGGCGCATTGCGATACTTGCGCAGCATCAGCCGGTGCAGCACGGCGCGCCGCCATAGCAGCTGAGTGCCGAAATAGCCCAGCACCGCGCCCACGTTCATCAGGATGAAGCAGCCCAGCAGCAGCGGCGCCCCCAACTCCCACACCTTCTCGATGGAAAACAGCTCGGAAAACTCGCCGAAGCTGAAGGTCCCCCGCCCCATCGCGAGCGCCCCCACTTCATAAGCCAGATAGTAGAGCGGCACCCAGGTGAACGGATTGGTGATCCACACCAGAGCCACCGAAATGGGCAAGTTGGCGTTGAAATAAATGGCCAGAACCGCCGCGATCGCCATCTGCCAGGGCAGCGGCGGGGTATACATGGCCCACAGGCCGCAGGCGAAAGCCAGCGATACCGAGCGCCGGTTCAGGTGCCACAGATTGGGCCGATGCAACTTGTCCCCGAGAAATTCCAGGCTCTTGATCTCGCGAATCTTTCCGGGATGGGGCAAATAGCGCTGGAAGAATTGTTTGGGCATGAAGAACCTTCGGCCTCGGCTCGGTAGTTATTATTGTCGAGGGGGTATTCTAAAGGCAGGGATTTGAAAGTTGAACGACTTCCGCACGGACGCCACGGCCACCGCGGCCCTGGCGGTGATCACGGGCCTGGTGGCGGCGACCCTGCTGCCGGCACTGCCTCCGCCGGGCATGGTCGCGGCGGCGGGCGCGGCCGGGCTGGTCCTGTGGCGGCTGCGGATGCGCCTGCCCGGATGGTTGCTGCTGGCCATGTGCTGGAGCCTGGCCCAGGCCCACTGGCGCATGGCTCAGGAATTGCCGCCGGCCTGGGAACAGCGGGACATCCGCCTGGAAGGAACGGTGGCGAACATCCCCCAGCGCCGTGACGAAATCCTGCGCTTCGACCTCAACGTCGAGCGGCTGCACGAGCCGGCCACCGCCCAGGTTCCGCGGCGGATCCGGCTCAGCTGGTACCGGGTCGACCACACCCCCAAGGCCGGCGAGCGCTGGCAGTTGACGGTCCGCCTCAAGCGTCCCCACGGCTATTTCAATCCCGGCGGGCTCGACTACGAACAATGGCTGTTCCTGCAGGGCATACGCGCCACCGGTTATGTGCGCGACGATCCCGGCAACCGCCCGGTCGGTCCGCCGCCGTCGCCGTGGAATCCGCAAACCTGGCGCCAGCGGATTTTCGACATGCTTTCCGCGGCGCTGTCCGGCCACCCTCAGGCGGGAATCGTGATCGCCCTGACCATGGGAGAGGAAAGTGCCATCGAGCCGGCCCAGTGGGAGGTGCTGCGGCGCACCGGCACCACCCACCTCATCGCCGTTTCCGGTTCGCACATCGGCTTGATCGCCGGCCTGGTGTATTTCGCCGTGCGCCGGCTGGCCGCGCTGCTGCTGATCCAGCGCCTGCCCCCGCCGGACCTCGCCGCCCTGGTCAGCCTGGCGGCAGCGATTCTTTACTCCGCCCTGGCCGGATTCTCGGTGCCCACCCAGCGGGCGCTGATCATGATCGCCGTGGTGATGCTCGGCGGCCTCGGGCGCCGCAACGTGCGCCCCTTGCGCAGCCTGCTGCTGGCCTTGCTGGCGGTCTGCCTGTACGACCCCTTCTGCGTGCTGGCGCCGGGCTTATGGCTATCCTTCGCGGCGGTGGCCATCATCCTGCTGGACCTGGGCTTCCGGCTGCGAGCGCCGGGCTGGTGGGCGGGTCTGTGGCGCATCAACTGGATCACCGCGGTCGGCCTGGCGCCGTTCCTGCTGTTGTTCTTCCAACAGGTCTCGCTGATCTCCCCCCTCGCCAACCTGATCGCGGTCCCCACCCTGGGCCTGCTGGGCATACCGCTGTGCCTCACCGGCACGCTGCTGCAGGCGTTGGCTCCCCAAGCCGGCGAGCCGGCACTGGCGGCGATCGGACACTACCTGCAAGGGGTCTGGCAGCTGCTGGAATGGCTGGCCCGCTTGCCCCTGGCCCAGTGGGAACATCCGCCCCCGCCCGGATGGACACTGCCCTTCGCGCTGCTGGGCACGGCGCTGCTGCTGGCCCCGCGCGGCATCCGCAGCCGCTGGCTGGGCGCCGTGCTGTGGCTGCCGGCACTGGCCAGTGTACCGCCGGCGCCGAATCCCGGCGCCCTGCGGCTAACCCTGCTGGACGTGGGACAGGGGCTGGCTGCGGTCGTGCAAACCCACACCCACACCCTGGTGTTCGACACCGGAGCACGGTTCGGCCCGGACTTCGACCTGGGATCGGCGGTGGTGGGGCCGTTTCTGCGCAGCCAGGGAATCGGCCGGATCGACACCCTGGTGGTGAGCCACGGCGACAACGATCACGCGGGCGGCGCCGACAGCCTCATGCGGGATTTTCCGGTAGGCGCGGTGTATAGCAGTGTGGCCGAGCGCTACCCGGCGGCACAGGCCTGCCGCGCGGGCTTATCCTGGAGCTGGGACGGAGTGGAGTTCGCCCTGCTGGGACCGCTGCTGCAGGCACCCAGCGACAACGACAACTCCTGTGTGCTGAAGGCCACAGCCGGCAACGGCTGCGTCCTGTTGACGGGGGACATCGAGAAGCCCGCCGAACTGCGTCTGCTGGAACGCTATGGCGACGGCTTGCGCTGCCCGGTTCTGGTGGCGCCGCACCACGGCAGCAACAGCTCCTCCAGCGCCGAGTTTCTCCAACGGGTCAAACCGGATTACGGGCTGATACCCGCCGGCTACCGCAATCGCTGGCGGTTTCCCCACCGCGAGGTGGTTGCCCGCTACCGGGCGGCGGGCGCGGAACCACTCACCTCGGCCGAGGCCGGAGCCATCACCATCGATCTCGATCCGGCTTCGGGCGCCTCGGCGCCCCATGCCCACCGCCGCGACCAGGGCCGGTTCTGGACCGACCGGCCGCAGTAGCGATCAGCCCTTGCCGTATTTCTTGCGGAACCGGTCGACGCGGCCACCGGTATCCACCAGCCGCTGCTTGCCGGTATAGAAGGGATGGCAAGCCGAGCACACTTCCACATGCAGGTCGCGGGCAGCCGTCGACCGGGTCTCGAAGGTGTTGCCGCAGCTGCAGTTCACGGTGATCGTGCGATAATCCGGGTGAATGTCAGGCTTCATAGTCTTTCCACATTATCTTTGGCATTGAAGAAGTACGGGCGCGCGCCGGTCGCCGCCGGCACCGCGTCGCGAACCAGGCATTATATCACAATCGGACCGGGCGGCTCGCGGTTTTTGTGCCGCCCGCCGCCGCCAGGGGCCGGCCGAGCGAGTCCCGCCCCATGCTACAATGCCGCGTCCCGCTGCCTGTTCCCGCGCACTAGCCCAGAGGTTCGACCGGATGCGTTTCCCACTTCCCGCCCTGATTGTTCTCCTGCTCATCCTGATCCGCCCCGCCCCGGCCGCCGATCAAATCCTCATTCCCGCCGCGCCCGAAATCGGCGCCAAGGCCTTCATCCTGATCGATTTCAACAGCGGACGCGCCCTGGCGGAGAAGGAGGCCAACCAACGGCTGGAACCGGCCAGCCTCACCAAGATCATGACCGCCTACGTGGTGTTCCGGGAGCTGGCCAAGGGCAACCTGAAGCTGGAAGACCTGGTGACGGTGAGCGAAAAGGCCTGGAAGACCGAGGGCTCGCGCATGTTCGCCGAGGTCGGCGCACAGATTTCCCTGGAGAATCTGCTCAAGGGCATGATCGTGCAGTCCGGCAACGATGCCAGCGTGGCTCTGGCGGAACACGTGGCCGGCGACGAGTCGGTATTCGCCCAGCTCATGAACCAGAACGCCGAACGGCTGGGCATGAAGAACACCCATTACAAGAACAGCATGGGGCTGCCCGACCCGGAGCATTACACCACCGCGCGCGACCTCTCCATCCTCACCCGGGCGATGATCGAGGAATTCCCCGAATTTTATAAATGGCACGCCATCAAGGAGTTCCTCTTCAACAACATCAAGCAGACCAACCGCAACCGGCTGCTGTGGCGCGATCCCACGGTGGACGGGGTGAAGACCGGGCACACCGAAGGCGCCGGCTACTGCCTGGTCACTTCGGCGCTGCGCGACGGCATGCGGCTGATCGCGGTGGTGCTGGGCACCAAGAGCGACAACGAGAGGGCCAACGCCAACCAGGCCCTGCTCAACTACGGCTTCCGCTTCTTCGAGACCCGGCCGCTTTACAAAGCCAACGAGAAGCTGGCGGAAGCGCGGGTCTGGAAAGGCGCCGACACTCAGCTCGAACTCGGCCTGGCCAAGGATTTCCATGTCACCTTCCCCAGGGGCCAGTACAAGCTGCTGGAAGCCTCCATGGAGATCAACAACACCATCTCCGCTCCGGTCCACAAGGGGGACAGCATGGGGGCGGTGAAGGTGACGCTCAACGGCCAGATCATCGGCCAGACCGATTTGACCGCGCTCAAGGACGACGAAGAAGGCGGATTGTTTCGCCGCGCGCTGGACTCGCTCCAGCTCATGTTCAAGTAACCCGCAGACGGCCCCGGCACCCCGCCCCCCATGACCGACCCCATCGTTTATCTCAACGGCCAATTCCTTCCCTTGGGGGAGGCCAAGGTGTCCGTGCTGGACCGCGGATTTCTGTTCGGCGACGGCGTCTACGAAGTGATCCCGGTCTACGGCGGCAAGCCGTTCCGTCTGGCCGAGCACCTGCAGAGGCTGGACAACAGCCTGGCCGGCATCCGCATGGCTTCGCCCTTGACCGCAGCCGAATGGGCCGAGCTGTTCGGCCGGCTCATCGACGGCGACCACGACCAGTCCATCTATCTGCAGATCACCCGCGGCGCGGCACCTAAGCGCGACCACGCCTTCCCCAAGGACACCGCCCCCACCGTGTTCGCCATGTGCACGCCCATCGCCCCCATGCCCGCCAGCGGCGTGCGTGCCGTGACGGTGCCGGACATCCGCTGGGACTGGTGCCACATCAAGGCCGTCACCCTGCTGGCCAACGTGCTGCTGCGCCAGCAGGCGGTGGACCAGGGCTGCGCCGAGGCCATTCTGATCCGCGACGGCCAGGCCATCGAAGGGGCCGCCAGCAATTTGTTCGTGGTGGTCGACGGCGTGCTGGTCACGCCTCCCAAGGGCAACCGCATCCTGCCCGGCATCACCCGCGACCTGGTGGTGGAACTGGCCCGGGCCAACGGAGTCCCTTACCAGGAACGGGACATCGCCTTCGAGGAACTGAGCCGGGCCGAAGAGGTCTGGGTCACCAGTTCCACCCGGGAAATCCTGCCCATCGTGGAACTGGACGGCAAGATCGTCGGTGACGGCGCGCCGGGACCGGTGTGGACCCGCATGAACCGGCTCTATCAGGACTTCAAGCAGACCCTGAGGCGGCGCGGGTGAGCGAATCCACCGGCAGCCTGCTGCAGTTCCCCTGCGATTTTCCGGTCAAAGTGTTCGGCAACGCCGAAGCCGATTTCGCGGAAGCGGTGCTGGCCATGGTCCGCAAGCATGCCCCCGGCACCGCCGAACGGGCCGTCAGCGTACGCCCCAGCAGCGGCGGCAAATACAGCGCGGTGACGGTGGTGGTGCGGGCCGAGAGCCAGATGCAGCTGGATGAGATCTATCGGGAGCTGACCGGCTCGCCGCGGGTCAAGATGGCCCTGTAACGGAACCACCATGACCTCATCACGAAAACCGGGGGTGTAACGACCGGACAACCCCTCGAAGCTCCAGCCACCGACCCTCCGAGACCCTCGCCAGGCCCACCATGGATCCCAACAACACCCCCACCGAAGACACGCTGAAGGTGCACCTGGGACAGGTGGTCGAGCTGCTGGACAAGCAGAAGCTGGAAGAGACCATCCTGCAGCACCAGGCCATGCCCCACCACGATCTGGTGGAAACCCTGCTGCACAAGCAACATCAGGCCGCCCTCAAACAAAAACTCGACCAGCTGCGGGCGGCCGACATCGCCTACATCCTGGAAGCGCTGCCGCTGGAGCAGCGGTTGACGGTGTGGAACCTGGTCAAGTCGGAAATGGACGGCCAGGTGCTGCTGGACGTGTCCGACTCGGTGCGCCAGACCCTCATCTCCAACATGGACGCGGAGGAACTGGTCACCGCCACCGAGCAGCTGGACACCGACGAGATCGCCGACCTGGCGCCGGACCTGCCGGAAGAGGTCCTGCAGGAGGTACTGGAATCCCTCAACGACCAGAACCGCGCCCGGCTGGAATCGGTACTGGCCCACGAGGAGGACACCGTCGCCTCGCTGATGGATTTCGCCATGGTCACCATCCGCGACGACATCAGCTTAGGGGTGGTGCTGCGCTACCTGCGCCGGCGCGGCAACCTGCCCGAGCATACCGACAAGCTGTTCGTGGTGGACGAGTGGAATACCCTCAAGGGCGTGCTGTCCCTCAAGCGGCTGCTGATCAACAACCCGGACAAGCCGGTGGCGGAGATCATGTCACGCGAGGTGGTGAGCTTCAAACTGAGCGACGCCGCCGCCGACGCCGCCCGCGCCTTCGAGCGCTACGACCTGCTCACCGCGCCGGTGGTGGACGACGACAACAAGCTGCAGGGCCGCATCCGGGTGGACACCATCGTCGACTACATCCGCCAGGAATCCGACGAGGACATGCTGACCCAAGCCGGCCTGCTGGACGAGGAAGACTTGTTCTCCGGGGTGTGGAAGAGTTTGAAAAATCGCTGGTTCTGGCTCGGCATCAACCTGATCACCGCCTTCGTCAGCACCCGCGTCATCGGCCTGTTCGAGGGCACCATCGAGCGCATCGTCGCACTCGCCTCGCTGATGCCCATCGTCGCCGGCATCGGCGGCAACACCGGCACCCAGACCACCACCCTCATCGTGCGCTCCCTGGCCCTGGGGCTGATCAGCGGCTCCAACGTGCGCAAGCTGATCGCCAAGGAACTGGGCATCGCCGTCCTCAACGGCACCGTGTGGGGCTCTCTGATCGGCCTGGTGGCCTACGGCATCTACCGCGACCCCGAACTGGGCATGGTGATGGCCACCGCCATGATGCTCAACCTGCTGGTGGCGGCCTTCATGGGCCTGGCCATCCCCCTGGTGCGCCACCGCCTGCGGCTGGACCCGGCGGTGGGCGCCAGCGTGCTGCTCACCGCCATCACCGACAGCATGGGGTTTTTCATCTTCTTGGGTCTGGCGACGGTGTTTCTGTTGTAACAGCCGATGGAACTTCGTATCGCGGCTCTGGCGCGCCGGGACTACCTTGCCACCTGGCAAGCCATGCGCGAGTTCACCGCCAGCCGGGACGACTCGACTCCGGATGAACTCTGGCTGGTGGAGCACCCGCCGGTGTACACCCTCGGCCGCAACGGCGATCCCTCCCATGTCCTCGACGCCGGCGGCATCCCGGTGGTGGAGAGCGACCGCGGCGGCCAGGTGACTTATCACGGCCCCGGCCAACTGCTGGCCTACACCCTGTTCGACCTGAACCGGCTGGGGATCGGCGTGCGCAGCCTGGTGCGCGGATTGGAGAACGCGGTCGTGGCGACTTTGGCCCAGTACGGCATCCCATGCTCCGCCCGACTCGACGCGCCGGGGGTCTACGTGGACAACCGCAAGATCGCCTCCCTGGGGCTGCGCATCCGCCACGGCCGAAGCTACCATGGGATCAGCCTCAACGTGGATCTGGACTTGGCGCCGTTTCGCGCCATCAACCCCTGCGGCTTTCCTGGGTTGGAAGTGACCAGCCTGGCCAAGCTCGGAGTAGCGGTCAAACCGCACGAAGCCGCAGTGCCGCTGATCGGCCAAATCATGCGAGAATTCGGCTACCGACGCGTCCAGCCGGTCGCAGGTATCCTGTAGGTCGGGCTTCAGCCCGACGCCGACGGACGCCCCCCGATCAGGTTGCGACCCGACCCACGATGGAGTCATGACGGTGATCGCCGATATTCCGATAACCCTCGCCTCGCTGGACGAATGCGCTCAAATCGCCTCGATGTCGCGGGACTACATCGAACAGGGCCTGGGGTGGAGCTGGCGGCCGGCACGGGTCGCCGCGGCCATCAAGGATCGCGAGACCAATGTTGCCGTGCTCCGGGCGCGGGGCGGACTCGCCGCCTTCGGCATCATGTCCTACCATCGGGAACACGCCCATCTGCAGTTGCTGGCCGTTCGTCGAGCGTACCGAAGATCCGGCTGCGGAAGCGCCATCCTGCTGTGGCTCGAGCACGTGGCCGAGGTTGCCGGTCTCGTTGAAATCCGCGTGGAGGCGCGCAACGACAATCCTGCGGCTCTGGCTTTCTACCGAAAGCACGGCTACCGGAAGATTGCCGATGTTCCCGCGATGTACCGCGGAACCCACGACGGGATCCGGTTGGTCAAGAGCTATTGGACGACCGGTTCGAACGACTCCGCCGCCAACCGGTCGGGTTGAAACCCGACCTACGGACTCGATGCCCACCCCGCGCGGGTTGAAACCCGACCTACACCGGCAACCGTCCGCCAGGACCGCCCCCCCACCGACTTCCAGACCGTCGGTCGGGCTTCAGCCCGACCCGGCCGATACCCCGAAGCGACTGGAAACCACCGGAGTTCAGTAGTCCCAGGTTTCGTGGCAAACCGGCAGCCGGTTCAATTCTTCCCGATGAAACCGCCAGTGGGGCATGAAACGATCCATCAAGGTCACGAACCGGTGGTTATGGGACGGCTCCAGCAGGTGCGCCATTTCGTGAACGACCAGGTACTCCAGGCATTCGGGCGGCTTCTTGGCCAGTTCCGTGTTTAGCCGAATCGTCTGCACGATGGGATTGCAGCTTCCCCACCGGGTCTTCATCTTCTGCACGTAACAGCGGGCGACCTTGACGCCCATGACCGGCTCCCACTGGGCAATCAGCGGGGACACCGATTGTTTGATCTGTCCCCGATACCACTCTTCCAGCATCGCCTGCCGTTGGTCCGGGCTCGTGCCCAGGCGAGCCTGCAGCCGCAGGGTGGTGTGGCCGAGGTCCACGGCCGGCGGGGCGTCGATCTCGACCACCTTGAGCAGATAGCGTTTCCCCCAGATGTAGTGGCTTTCGCGGTCAAGATATTCCCTGGGGGTTTCCCGCTCCTGTTCCCGCAGCTTTTTCTGCTGCTGCCGGATCCATCCCAGCTTGGCAATGGCAAAGACCCGGATGGTGGCGAGATCCATCCGGGCCGGAGCCGAGATTCGGACATGGCCCGTGGGCGGATGGACGCTCAGGTGAATGTTCTTGATGTTTTTGAAGACCACGTCCACGGCAACGTCGCCCAGTTCGATCCGGCTGGCCATCAGTATTCTTTTTGCTGCTGGATGATGCGGAAGATGCGCTCGACCTTACCGGCGTCGTTCAGCACCTCATAGAGCGCCTGCTGGATGACCCGCTCGCGGGCCTGCATGCCGCGCCAATCGTCGGGCCGCCGCTGCTTCACCACCTGGTCGATCTGCAAGGCCAGGCGTAGGGCGGGGTCGTCACCGGCCGGATATTCTCCGGGCGGTTCGGCCACGGGCCTCGCTCCGGGCGCCTGGAAGCCGCCATTTTTCAGATTCCCGTACAGCGCGCGCTTGCCCGGCGTATCCAGCGGCTCCGGCGTCCCGTCTCCCTGACCGGTTGCCACCTGCTTCGCCAACTCGGCGATGCGTTTCAGGTATTCCTCGTACTCGATGGCCTTGGCCTTGCGCGCGGCGATGATCTCGTCCAGCAGTGCCGACATCTTCTCGTAGAAGGCCGGATCGGCCAGGTGCTCCTTGACGATCTTGCGGCGGACGTTGTTCTCGATGGTCTCGGCGATGGCGTTCCGGTCGCCCTTGAGCCCGCCCAGCTGGCGGGCGATGGCATCGGCGATGCCGGTCTTGACGATCAACTCCAGCAAGGGCATGTCGTCGAAGGGGGAAATCTTGCGGGGCTCCTTCGCCTCGATATAGGTGTCGATCAGATGCCTCATATCGGCCTCGTAGGCCTTGAGGTCCAGGGTCTCGCCGCTGGCGTTGCGGATGGTGTCACGGATCTTCAGAGAGAGGTCGATCCGCTGCTTGATGCGGCTGACGTCGTCACAGCTGTAACCGGCGGCTTCCAGTTCGTCGGCGATGTTGGCGTAGGCGCGGACCAGGGTCGCGGTGGCCTTGTACAACGCCGCCCGGCACGGCTCCCTCTCCTCCAGATCGGTGGGAATCTCGGTGTTGCCGCAGAAGTAATGGATGTAGTCCAGCTCGCTGCCGGGCGGTTCCACCGGCTCGCACAGCAGGGCGATGGCTTCCAGAGCATCGTCCAGGCGTTCCCGGCCTTTCTTCAGGCGATCTTGCAGCAGCACTTCCGGATCGGCACCGCCGTCGCTGTGATCCAGTTCGGAGGTGTAGACGGCGATGGCGTTCTCCACCTTCCTGAACAAATCCTTGTAGTCGACGATGTAGCCGAAATCCTTGTCGCCGCCGTCCAGCCGGTTGGTGCGGCAGATGGCCTGGAACAGGCCGTGGTCCTGCATGGACCTGTCGATGTAGAGGTAGCTGCAGGGTGGCGCGTCGAAACCGGTGAGCAGCTTGTCCACCACGATCAGCAGCTTCATGTTCGCCGGCTCGTTGATGAACAGCGCCTTGGCCCATTCCTCGTAGGTCTCGGTCTGGGTCAGGCCCGGCCTGGCGTCCACGTCCTGCAACAACTCGGCATAGGTGTTGTAGACGAACCGCTTGTCGGTTTCGCTGGTGGCGCCGGTATCTTCCTGGGTGATGTCCTTCACCAGCGGGTTGTAGGACGTGACCACCGCACAGCGGTCCTTGAACGGGGTTTTCCGGAACAGGGTGAAATACTTGCAGGCCTCGTAGATGCTCGAGGCCACCAGGATGGCGTTTCCTCGCTCACTGGACAGACGCGGCTTCACGCCGAAGTCGAAGATGATGTCGCTCACCACCCGGTCCATGCGCGAGCGGGAGCTGAGGACCTTCTGCAGGGTGCCCCACTGCTTCTTCAGTTCGTCCTTCTGCCAGTCGTTGAGGCACCTGGTCTTGGCCTCGAACCAGGCGTCGATCCGGTCCTCCGAACCGAGCCGCTGGTCGATGTCCCGCGCCTCGTAGACCAGATCGAGCACCACGCCGTCCTCCACCGCCTCGCCGAACTTGTAAGTGTGGATGTAGCCGCCGAACACCTCCAGGCTGCTCGCCTTGTCCTCCTTGAGCAGCGGCGTGCCGGTGAAACCGATGAAGACGGCGTTGGGCAGCAGAGCTTTCATGACCTGATGCAACCGGCCGCTCTGGCTGCGGTGGCATTCGTCGACGAACACGAATACCTCGCCCGCGGTCTTGCTCGGCTGGGCTTGGAGTTCCCGGATGAAGGTCTCGAACTCGTGGTCCTTCTTGCCGCGCGCTTCCAGGCCGAACTTGTGCACCAGCGAGCAGAGCAACCGCGGCTTGGCCTGGCCGAGTTGGTTCATCAGGTCGCGGCCGCTGCGGCTTCGGTGGATGGCCTCGCCCGCCTCGCTGAAAACCCGCGCGATCTGTTTGTCCAGTTCGTCCCGGTCGGTGACGATGGCGATGCGGGCGTGGGGGTTGTGCTCCAATATCCATCGGGCCAGCAGCACCATGACGATGCTCTTGCCGCTGCCCTGGGTGTGCCAGATGATGCCGCCCCGGCGCTGCCGCACATGCTCCTGGGCGGCCTTGATGCCGAAGTATTGATGCACCCGCGGCAGCTTCTTCACGCCGCCGTCGAACAGCACGAAATCGTGGATCAGCTCCAGCAGGCGGTCCTTGCGGCAGAGCTTGAGCAAATACTTGTCCAGCTTGAAGCGGCTGTCGTCTTCCTCGTCCTCCTTCCATTTCAGGAAATACTTTTCCTCCGTGCCGATCGTACCGTAGCGCAGCCCCTCGGAGTCGTTGCCCGCGAACACGAACTGCACGGTGGCGAAGAACCATTCGTTGAACTCGGGCCGCTGGTTGGAGAGGCTCTGGCGGATACCGCGGCCGATCGACGTGCGGCTGTTCTTCAGCTCCATCACGCCGAGGGCGATGCCGTTGACGTACAGCACCAAATCCGGCCGCCGCTCGTGGCCGCCCTTCAGCGTCACCTCCTCGGCGATGGCGAAGTCGTTGTTCTCGGGGTAGTTTCAGTCGATGAGGCCGACGGTCTCGGTGAGCGCGCCCGCCTCGGTTTTCACCGGCACCCCGTAGCGCAGCAGGTGGTAAACCGCCTGGTTGTTGCCGTAGAGACTGCGGCCGTGGTGGTTGGCCTCGGTGCGGAGCTTGTGCAGGGCCACGCCGACCTGCGCGGCGGAGTAACCCACTTTCGCCAGCCAGGCAGACAACAGCCCTTCCTCGATGTTGCCGTTGCCGTCCCGGCCGCTCCAATCGCCCAGGTAGCGATACCCCAGCTCGTCGCGGAACAGGGCGATGACGCGGTTTTGGGTGGTGCGTTCGGGTTGGCCGATGGTCATGATGGACTACGCCTCCTGCGGTACGCCTGATTGGGATGGTTGGGCTTACCCGGCACCCGCGCCTGTAGGCGACCATCCCGCAACATGGGGGTAATGTAATGGTTTCTTAGGGAATCGGATTCCCGGCTCAACAATCTAGCCAAAGTACGGAGGGGGAGCCAGTCGTCCGAACACAGGGCAAGAATGGTTTCCTCCATCTCGGCTCTGGGCACCTTGCCCTTGCCCCGGACGGCGGCAGCCAACTGCAACAATTTGCCATCTTGTTCGGACCCCAAATGTTCGGACCCTACCTCGAAATGTTCGGACTCCAAGGGCAAATGTTCGGAGCTGCGATCCGTTTGTTCGGAGCCAAGGCTCTCCTCCAGCAAGCCGTCGAACAAGTCCGGAGGAGCAGCCTTCGGCCAGCGGTAGCGCGTACCCCGGCCATGGCCGTCCTTCTCCAGCCACCCGGCGGCCACCAACTGGCGCAAGCGGTCGCCGATGTCGCGGGGATGCTCCCGACGGTAGTGCTGGATATCGCCATTGCTCACTTCGCCAAAACGATGGGCCAGCATCAGGATCACCCGCCCCAACTCATCCAGCCGAACATAGGCCGCCCCGACCACGGTCCGCAATTCCCGCTCCACATCGTCCGGAATCATGCTCATCACCGGCAGCCATACCCGAGTCATCTCCAGGGTCGTGTTTTCCGCAACCAGCGGAATCATCCAATGCTGCTCGCGCCAGGCCCTCAGGATTTTCTGAAAACCCGATCCCGCTTTCTCGCCCAGCCCCAGCATCTGAAACATCTTCTGCAAAGAGGGGTTGCGTGGGTCCGTCACTCCGCCCTGGTACAACTGCTCTCGGGGTATGCGTAAGCGACCGGGGTTGCTGAAGATGAAGGCATCTCGCCGTTTGACGATGTTGATCGGCCGGGAGGACTGATGGTCGGCATGGATCAAGGTGTTCACAACAGCTTCCCGCAGAGCCTCGTGCACATGGGTTCCCTCCTGCCGCGTCGCCGTCTTGTCCAGTTTGAAAGGCACGTCGATGCTTTCCACCAACCGTGGATAAACCCGGTAGTAGAAGTTGAACAGGTTCGGTGTCCACTTGCCGTCGAAAGTCAGGCGATAGGTCCAGCGCTCTTCGGGATCGGCGGAGAGCTGTTCCTGGTAATCCAGGTGGAAATGGGGCAGCGCATCCAGGAGACTGCGCTCCTTGCCGAACATCAGTAAACCCGCGAGGGTGATACCCTCCGCACCGCTACGCCGGTCGCGCCTCAAGGCTCCCAGGCTTTCCAGAAAATCCGGCTCGCTCAGCGCCAGGAAGGGATGGTCCGGGTCGCGGGAAGCAAAGCGATTGCGGTAAGCGATCAGGGTGTCACCATCCAGGTCATCCAGATCGAAGCCTTCCAGGATCAGTCCGTCCAGGGGATCGTCTCCCGCATCCCGCAACATCTGCCGTACTTCCAGCTCGGTACAGCGGTAATCCCCTTCGTAATTGCGCTTGTAGGTGCCTAGCAGCGGATTGCCGTTGATAAACACCGGCCTTTGCTGGCGGCCAGCTCGCGGCACATGAATGCAAACCACCCGGTGCCTGTCCGCCGTCACCACCGACACATCGTTCACGAGACAGACCGGCTGATTCAACTTTTGCGGATTGTTATGGCCATCCCAAAAGGTCTTGACCAAAGTCTCCGGCTTGCGCACGCCCTCGATCGCAAACTCCCCGTCCCGCTCCGCCACTCCCAGCACCAAAGTTCCGCCTTCGGTATTGGCGAAGGCGGAAACCGTCTCCCAAACGCTGCGGGGCAGACCTCCCTCCGCGGCCTTGAACTCGATATCCTGGTCTTCACCGAGATTGAGCGCTTCAAGCAGTGCGTCGAGGTTCATACCAGCCGTATCCTCCCGGTCAGCAATTCCTGCATCATGCCCTGCTTGATTTGGCGGGCCTTGGCGAGCTTGGTTTCCAGCGCGGCGATTTCGGCGTCCACGTCGGAGAGGATTTCGGCAATGGCGGTTTGTTCAGGAACGGAAGGTAGCGGCAATGTGATCTTGGCAATATTGGTCTTGCTGATGCCAGATACCTTGGTTCCCACAGCGAAGAAGCGAAACTGCGCCTTGACTGCAGGTGTTTGAAAACTATAACGCCGATACCGATGGTCGAGTTCGTTTGTCTCACTCTTGGCAACGATGGTGTGCAAACCCGCAATGAACGGCGTTTTGTCCGGGTTGACGATTACCACATGTTTGCTCGCACCCTCAGCATCTTCAGATGCATCGACGAAGACAACATCTCCATCGTCGAGCAATGAAACCGTCGAAACCCGCTTTAGCGGGATATCTAGCTTCGGGATCTCCTGGTATTCGGATCGAACGTCAATAAAGGTTTTGTTCGACGTGTGAATATCGCCGTAATGCAGATAGCAATGACCGTCCGTAGAGAGCTGATCGCGCGATGCCGTAAAGCCGCCACTGAAGGAAAATAGATCACCCAGTGTCTTCATCCTCCACTCCCCACTAAACCCAGGCAATCGCTTCTTGCCGGTGAACAATTCCTGCATGGCGCCTTGTTTGATCTGGCGCTTTTTGGCGATGAGTTGCTCCAGGGATTCGATCAGGACATCCGCATCGCTCAGCGCCTCGGCGATGGTTTTTTGTTCGGACTTGGGAGGCAGAGACATTTTGAGCGCTGCCAATCGTCCCGCGCCAAGGTGAGCAATAGAGGTGGTCTGGAGTGCAATGGATGCAAATACACCAGTTCTCAGATACTGCTGAAAGACAACTTGCGCGAACTCTGGACACGTACAACTCGCGGCGCGAAACCGCAGCAGTGTATTCTGGAAACAACAGTTGTCAGGCTTACCACGGTAGATTGCACTCCGACCTATAAGCTCGATGCTTTGTCCTTCGTTCAGAAGAATATCGCCGTCTCTCAATTGGAAACGTTGCTTCTCTGCCGGCGAGAAAGGCATTTCAAGAACGTCATCTGTATTGATGAAGCCATCGAACACGTTGGCAACCCTAAGGTATTTACTCCGTTCGCCAACGTAATGAGGCGAGCGTTGCCGTCCCCCAAGCACCTCCCCCGCCATCCCGATGGGTATCACATCCCAACTCTCCGGTATCACCCCCACCTCAGTCTGCTTGTAACCCGGCCTCATAGCAGCTCGCTCCCCTCGCTCAACAGGCTCAGGCAGCCGTCATAGACGAACGCCTGTGCGGCAATCCTTGAATAAGATATTGGCTTATTCAAGAAATCGGCCAGTTTCTTTAATAAGGCGGCTCCAACCGGCTTCCCGATTGCGCTCGCCGTTCCGAGGTCTCTCGGGTTCACAGCGCAAACCCCATGCGCTGCAAATGCCGGTTCACCTTGTCCTCCAGCTCCGCCACCCGTTCGGTGAGTTGCGGCAGCGGCATTTCGTAACGCTCGGCCAGTTCCTTCACCCGCCGGGTGAGGGTCTGGCTGATGCGGTCCATCTCGCCGTGGATGGCGGCATCGAGGGCGGCGAGCCACTTGTCGTCGACCACCAGCGCCTTGATCTCGACCTCGCTCAGCTTGGCGTAGTGGGCGTAGGCCTGGGCGTCCAGCGCCGCCTCGGCTTCCTTGAACCGCTTCTTGAGGGCGGCCTCCTCACCGGAAAGCCGCAGCCAGGTTTGCAGCACCTCGATTTCGTCGTCCGGACCGCCGAGCCCCAGCTCGGCCGAAAACCCGCCAAGCCGGAGTTTGGCGCTCCCGGTAATTTCCTTCAGCCGATCCACGACACCGGCCTTGTTGATCTTGTCGAAACCGGAGAATGCGTCGTCCTCACTGCCGTGTTCTTCCTCCAATTCGGAAAGCCTGGCACCGGCGGCTTCCAATTCGCCGGCCAGATGGTCGATGGCGGCCTGGTCCCCCGCGAAATAACGGGCGACGACGAGCGCCTTGGGCACCAGGTCGCAGGTCCAGCCCTTGTCTTTCTCCTTGCCCTTCTTGTCGGTCTCGACGATGCGGTAGGGTTCGGCCTTCCAGCCGTCGGCGGCGATGAGGTAGGCGTCGTCCTGCATCGTCTCGGCCCAGTAGTCCATCAGGTGCTGGTAGACGGCATACGGGTCGATCAGCCGCTGGCCGGCATAGTGGGCCAGCAGGTCTTCGGACAGGGCGGCGATGAGTTCCTTGGGGTGGAAACCCGGAGCCAGGTCTTTCAAGCCCAACCGCTGCGCGGCCGGCAGCCAGACCGGACAGGGTTCGGACACGCACAGGGGGACTGGACCGAGCTGGGGCTCGGTGCTCCCCCACTTGAGCTGGGGCTCGACGTTCCCCCACTTGGCGCGCCAGGTGGCGAAGTGGGCGTTCATGCCGGCGATGAAGCCGGCAAATTCGGGGTGTTGGTAGATTTGGCGCTTGAGGTCGGCCTTGTCCACGGCGAGGTCGAGATAGCCGGGCCGGTTGTCCTTGAACAGCGCGGTTTTCAAGTTCGGGCACACCATCCAGTAACGGCCCAGCGCCTCTACGTCGGACACCGGTAGGCCGCCATGGAGATGGCCTTCGATATCCTGCAGATCCTCCGGCTCCCGGCTGTCGATGTAGCGCGGCAGGTTGAGGTTGTAGTCGTTTTTCTCGATCTCCTCGAAGCCGACCATGCGCGAGTAGGCGGGGATTTCCAGCCGCTTGTTGAAGGCGTCGACGATCTTGTGAATGTCCCGCGCGCGCAGCCGGTTCTTGGGTCCGTCCTTCAGATAGCCGGCGCTGGCGTCGATCATGAAGATGCCCTTGCGGGCATGGGCGTCTTCCTTGTCGATGACGACGATGCAGGCCGGAATGCCGGTGCCGTAGAACAGGTTTGCCGGCAGCCCGATGAGCCCGGAGAGATAGCCCTTGCGGATCAGGTTGCGGCGGATGTCCGCCTCGGCATTGCCGCGGAACAGCACCCCGTGGGGCAGGATGCAGGCGCCCTTGCCGATGCTCTTGAGGGAACGGACGATGTGCAGCAGATAGGCGTAGTCGCCCTGTTTGGCGGGCGGGGTGCCGAAGGGCTGGAAACGCTGGAACGGGTCGTGGAGCGGATCGAGCCCGGTGCTCCAGCGCTTGTCGGAGAACGGCGGATTGGCGACCACGTAGTCGAAGGTCTTGAGCAGGTCGCCGTCCCGGAATTTGGGATCGGTCAGGGTATTGCCCTGCGCGATCAGCGCCGTGGGGTTGCCGTGCAGGATCATGTTCATGCGGGCGAGGCCGCTGGTGGCGGCGTCCTTTTCCTGGCCGTACAGCGTCACGGCGGTACCCGCTTCGTCGCCCAGTTTCAGCAGCAGCGACCCCGAACCGCAGGTGGGATCGTAGACCGTGGTGGTACTGGTCGTCCCGGTACTGCGGATGCCGACGATCTGCGCAATGATGCGGCTGACTTCCGCCGGAGTGTAAAACTGCCCCTTGCTCTTGCCGCTGTCCACGGCGAAGTGTTGCATCAGGTATTCGTAGGCATCCCCCAGGATGTCGTCGCCTTCCGCCCGGTTCCTGGAAAAATCCAGCGCCTTGTTCTCGAAGATGGCGATGAGGTTGCTGAGCCGCTCCACCATCTCCTTGCCGCTGCCGAGCTTGCCGGCATCGTTGAAGTCCGGCATGTCGGACAGCTTGTTGGCATTGGCCAAGGGCGCCACGATCTTCTTGTTGATCTGGTCGCCGATGTCCGGCTTGCCCTTGAGTGCGACCAGGTCCCGGAAGCTCGCCCCCTCCGGGATAGCGATGGGCGCATAGGGCACCCCGGCGTACTTGTCGCTGACATATTTGATGAACAGCAGCACCAGGACATAGTCCTTGTACTGGCTGGCATCCATGCCGCCGCGCAGTTCGTCGCAACTGGACCAGAGGGAGCTGTAGAGTTCGGATTTCTTGAGGGCCATGGCGGGTGTAAGGACGGAAGGGCACTTTGCCGGACCGGCCGGGAGTGCTTCTTTTCGGCCGGCGGCGTGGGTACCATGGTAGCAAATCCGTATCCGACCCCTTGCGACGGCGTAGGTCGGGCTTCAGCCCGACTCGGCGCATCCCGGTCGGGTTGAAACCCGACCTACAACCCCGCCATGACCGATTACGACGCACCCTCCCGCCAGACCCCGGAAACCCACCAGCGCAAGGCCGACAAGCTCTCGCGCATCCCCATCAAGGTGGTAGCGGCCGAGACTCCGTTGCGCAAGCCCGCGTGGATCCGCATCCGGGTGGGGGAAGACCCGCAGACCCTCAAGGTGAAACAGCTGCTGCGGGAAAACCGGCTGCACACGGTGTGCGAGGAGGCCGCCTGCCCCAACCTGGCGGAATGCTTCGGCCACGGCACCGCCACCTTCATGATCATGGGCGATCTCTGCACCCGCCGCTGCCCCTTCTGCGACGTGGCCCACGGCAAGCCGCAACCGCTGGACGCCGAGGAGCCGGCCCACCTGGCCCAGGCCATCGCCCACATGGGGCTGCGTTACGTGGTCATCACCTCGGTGGACCGGGATGACCTCCGCGACGGCGGCGCCGCCCACTTCGCCGCCTGCATCGGCGAAATCCGCCAGGCCTCCCCTTCCACCCGCATCGAAGTGCTGGTTCCGGACTTCCGCGGGCGGCTGGGACTTGCCCTGGACCGCCTGGGGGAACAGCCCCCCGACGTCTTCAACCACAACCTGGAAACGGTCCCGAGACTCTACCGCCAGGCCAGGCCCGGCGCCGATTACGGCCATTCCCTGAAACTGCTGGACGCACTCAAGGAGCGCCACCCGAACATCCCCACCAAGTCCGGGCTGATGCTGGGACTGGGGGAGGAGATGGACGAGGTCGAGCAGACCCTGCGGGACCTGCGGGAACACCGCTGCGACATGCTGACCCTAGGCCAGTACCTGCAACCCAGCAAGGAGCATCTCCCGGTGGCGCGCTACGTCACCCCGGAAGAATTCGACCGGCTGGGGGAAACCGCCCGCCGGCTCGGGTTCTCTGCCGTGGCCAGCGCACCCTTGGTGCGGTCGTCCTACCACGCCGACCGGCAGGCGGCCGAATTGGCGGCGTCCTTGTCGGGTTGAAACCCGACCTACAACCGACCCGCCGCCATCATGTCGCCCACCGTAGGTCGGGTTTCAACCCGACCGGACCGCCCAGGCGCCGCGCAAAGCTTGGGCCGGTTCGGCGACGGACTGCCAGCGCAGCAATCGGGCGGCGTTGCGGTTGCGGTAGCTCAGCAGCGGCATGAGACCGCGGGCCAGCAGGACGGTGGCGGCGGTTTCGCCCAGCAGCAGTTCGGCACAGGGCTGCTGCTTGGTCTCGCCGTCCTCCCGATAGCTGTGGCTGGGCAGGTCCGCCAGATCCAGATGGTCGTCCAGGTCCATGGACCAACCGTCCTGACGAAACCCCTGGGCGGCCAGCAGCGCCAAGGCCAGCGCCGGGTTACCCCACAGATAGGCTGCGTGGTCGCGCGATTCCGGCAGTTCCTCGAAGGTGAAGGAATCGATGGGATCGGTAGCGGCACCATAGGGCAGGCGCAGCAGCACCCTGGGCAGCGCCAGGCCGATCCAGGGGGCGATCTCGCTCTGCCGCAACGCGGACCAGGCCGGCGGTTCGGCGGACCAGCGGGCGGGTTCGGCCAGCGAACCGGGAGAACTGCAGCCCAGCAGCGAGGGATGGGCTCCAGCCAGCAGCGGCACCCCGGCGCGGGCGGCACCGTAGCCCAGGATCGCCAGCCGGCGCAGGTCTTCATCGCCGGCGGAGACGGCGAAATCGCTGACCGCCAGCGACCACGGCGTGGCATCCGGTGATTCCGGACCCGACCCGCCGAGGTGGTGGAACATCACCGAACGGCCGGGGTCGGCAGCCGCAGAGTCGAGGTCCGCAGCCAGTTCGGCGGCGGAAAGATCCAGCACCCACAGCTGCAGGGTTTCGTCCAATTCCGTCTCTTGCACCAGACGGGCGACGCCGCGCCAGGCCGCCTCCAGCGCCTGGAACGCCGGATGATGGAGCAGGCCGCGCATCTGCTGGGCCAACGCCGCATCTGCAGCCGCCAGGTATTGGCGCTGTTCCATACGGATGTCGGGCAACAGATGCGGACTCAAGATGCCGCGCATCCAGGCCTGCACGTCGAATCCACCGGGCGCGGGGGGGGCCGGCTTGCGGCCCAGCAAGCGCTCGATGTCATCGGCGGCACCAGCCGCCGCCTGCTCGGCCGGAACCGGGGCCTGATATCCAAAGGCGGCGGCGGCCCGCTGGAAGCTGCGGGCGTCGGCCAATTCCTCGCGCAACCGGCGCAGGGCTGCGAAGGGTTGCAGATGCTGGAACAGCCGATCGGGATGGAAGTCGTCGATGCCGGAAAAACCGATGGCCACCGGAGCCCCCTCCAGTTCGACCGCAAGGCTGGGCGCGATCTTGGCGAACACCCGGTCGAAGTTGTCCAGGTCGATCGCGACGGGCCTGCGCTGGTCGAAGGGAACTCGGCCGCCGCCGCCCAGGTCGGCGAACACCAGGATGCGGAACGGCTGCTCGTCATCGACCCGCTTAGCCGGCCTTGAACGACTGAATCCGAAATCGAAGTCGATGGTCCCGCGGCTCATGCTCATCCCCTGTGGCGCTATGATCGATGGGCTAGTGTCACGGCACGTCCGGCTGCCGGTCAAGCCGGACCAAACCCGGCAGGCCGCCGGCATCCCGGCGCGGTCCGGGAGGAGGAGTACGCCATCGGAACGGCAAGGCTTGCCTGGCTCGGAGGGAATGCTTACATTGGCGGCTTGACGGCGGACCAGGCGGTCGGGAGTTCACCCGCTCCAGAGCTTGGGCCCGTTTTGCCTGACTCATGGAGATCCTCAAGAATGAAGCGTATCGGTATCTTGGGTGCGGCGCTGATCTGCGCGACCCTGGCTTTCGCCCAGCCTAGCTGGGCCTCCCGCGGCCATCATCGGGGCAGCCACCATCACGGCCACCGTCATTTCAAGCCGGCTTACAAGGCGCCGCGCTACCGGCATCGCGCACCGGCGGTACGTCGCGCGGAACCAGGCATGCTGCTGCCGGCGCTACCTTCGCCACCAACTTTGCCGCTGCCCAAACCTCCACTGCCCCATCTGCCCGGTTTGCCGCACCCGTGAGCCCCCGCTATGGCGCAGCTCTGCTGGCGCTCGCCTTGGCCGCGACGCTTTCCGGCTGTGCGTCGCTGCAGACCGAGGATCTATCCCCGCAAGAACACGAGGTATCCGGCCGGCACCACAGCCACGCGGGAAAGCCCTATCGGGTGAGAGGGCGGACCTATTACCCCCTCGCCAGCAGCCGCGGCTACCGAGAGATCGGCGTCGCCTCCTGGTACGGCTCCGAGTCCGGCAACCGGACCGCTTCCGGCCAGCGCTTCGATCCCCTGGGATTGAGCGCGGCTCACAAGACCCTGCCGCTGTTCACCACGGTACGGGTCACCAATCTGGAAAACGGCCGCTCCACGGTGCTGCTGGTGAACGACCGGGGACCGTTCGTGCCGGGTCGCTTGATCGACTTGTCGCAAGCCGCGGCGCAGCGGCTGAACATGCAGCGCCGCGGTTCGTCCAAGGTGTTGGTGGAAGCGCTGAATTAACGCCGGGCGGAGATCGCCGTCCCAAGATGTCCCTGGGACGGCAGTTCGCGGAATGCGTCGTTCAACCCGCAACGGCCATTGTCGGCTCACGCTGCAGCGGCCCAGCCTGCGAGCCGGCGTTGCGCCGTACGCCCCGGACTCAGTGGTAATGCGGGCTCGAATCCTGGCTCGCCCCGACGTCCGCCACACCCAGCTGGACCAGCATGGCCCTCGCTTTTTGCAGCACTTGCAGCGCCTGCTGCGGGGTCAGGCCGCCGCCTTTGAGTTTGCCCCAGGCCAGCAGGGTATCGATGGCAGGCTGCCGGGCCTGCGCCGGTGTTCCTATGGCGATCAGCGAGTTGGCGAGTATCACCAGATCGGCCGGCGTCAACTGCTCGCCACCGTCGTAATGCCAGCTGCGCGCCAACAGCGGAATGGCGGCTAGCTGGCCGGGAAAACTCCACCGGTTCAGCACGGCGGCCCCCAGGCCGGGACGGACATAGGGCAAGGCCTGTTCCAGTTCCTGCGGGCTCCAGTAGTTGGCCGGAAATTCGTCGGCGAATTGCAGATAGGGCAGCTCGCCGATATCGGCGACGAGACCGGCCAGACGAGCCTCGTGGGGATTGAGGTCGCTGTACTCGACCGCCAGCACCTGGCACACCGCTGCACGCAACACGCTGGCCTGCCACCAGTTGCGAATCCGCCGATGAATCTCGGGCCGGCGGAAGTGCGCAATCTTGCGTACGCAGCAGCGAACGAGCAGGTTTTGCGTGGCCTTGTTGCCGATCCGCCTCACCGCGTCGTGAAAATGCGTGATCGGCGCCTGGGGATAATACAGCGGACTGTTGGCTTGGCCGATCAGCTTGGCCGACAGGATCGGGTCCCAGGCCACCAATCGCCCCAGTTCGGCACCGCCGCCTTTCCGGCCGAAGATGTCGCGCACGCGGCTCGCCACTTCGGGAACGGGCAGAATTTCGCCGGTCCCTTCCCCGTCGTTCTGGCAAAACGCCTGAAACAACCGCGAAGTACGCAAGGAGACCGGGAACGCCGGATCGTAGGGGTCGACCGCAACGGTAGCGTCGTCGTTGGCCACACCGCTCTGCGCCATGATGCCGGCACACACCCGCAGCACCTGCACATCGCTCAGGGCGACCACCGACACGGAATTGCCATCGCCGCCGCAAAGAGGAAACCGGGAACGGGTGGTTCCGGACTCGACCTGATAGCCGGTTTGGCCGCCGACATCCACCAGGGCAATGCCTTCGAGCAGGTAGAGGACGCTGTCGGAAAGTTCTCCCCTCCGCGCCAGGATGGCGCCGGCGGAATAGCATTCGGTGCGGCGGTCGAGGGCAAAGGACTCCAAAACTTCTTCCTGCAACTCCCGGATGGGAAACAGCTTCTTTAAGGTCGCCAAGGTCACCGGCAAGGTGGGACCCGGGGAGGGCTTCAGCTCGGCGTCGCGGGAAGAATGGGTCGACATCATGGCCAGATACTCTCTCGTGCTCGGCAGGTTGTTTCACCGTGCGACCTCCGTCAAATCGGGGTTGCGCGGCCTTCACCCATATCGATGCACGGACGATGCCAATCTTTTTATTCGACGATCAATCAAACCGTTACCCGCCTGTCATAAATCGCAAACAGGCAACTGTAAACTTTTTCTTACGCTCTCCCGATCTTGCCGACTCATGGCTGCCAACGTCCTCACCACGTCCGGTACATCGCCAGCCCAAGCTCGGGGCCGGCGGACTGCTTTCTTAACCCGAAGTACATGGTGTCGGGTTCTTTTACAAACCGCCGGCTGCCGGGCCGTGATCGCACGGCGGATGACGGATTTCCGGCGGGGTCGGCGGGCCATCATGGGGCAAATCGGGGGATTTCGGCGGTGTGACTGTCGGAATTTCATACAAGCTGAAGGACTGTCAAACACTGCCGATATCCAAGTCATGGAAACTCGATGTAAAAATTCTGTACGAGTGATTGGGCATGACTACTGCATGTCATTGGACAAACGAGCCCAGACCTTGTACCCACTGTGTACCACGCGGGCTTCATAGGAGTAGGTGTCATGTTCATGCAAATCTGCAGCCTCATCAGATCCTCCCAGGGTTACGTTTACGAACGGGCGGGGACCATCAACGGCTTTTTCGACGATCCCAGCCAAGCGCGCATCTGTGCGGCACTGTTGCGAACCCGATTTGAATGCGACGTCGAAATCTGCGGGTGCGAGCTGTCGGTGTCGATGTGAACGCCTTCAAATCAATCCCGGAGGACATCGCCATGGCCGATGTCGAAGACGCCAACGCGGCTCCGCTGTGGGCCGAGTGGATCGCGCCGGCCCCCCTTTCGGACACCGAACCGGCCGAGGACTGCCGCGATGCGGTGGCCGACGAGTCATCCCTGGACGAATGCTGCTTCTGAAACACCGCCGGCACCGCCTTCCCGCTTAGCCGGCACGGGGTTTGTGCTGCACTGCGGTTTACCCCATACTCCCGCCCCGGTCACCGATTGAGGTCAGATATGGGCTGGGTCTCCCTCGACACGCTGGCGGCCTATTGGTCCGCCGACGAAGTCGTCACCAACATCATCGTCTTCATGAACCTGCTGGGCGCCCTGCTGCTGGGCTTCCTGGTAGGCTACGAACGCTCCTACCACGGCCGGGCCGCCGGCATGCGCACCTACGGCCTGGTCTGCATGGCCTCCTGCGCCGTCGTGGTGATCATCGGCTACCCCAATTATTGGTACGGCACTCACGCCCCGGTCCCGACCGGCGGCGCTTCCTATGCCGATCCGACCCGAGTGATCCAGGGCATTGTGACCGGGGTCGGCTTCATTGGCGCCGGTGTCATCATGAAGGAAGGGCTCAACATCAGCGGCCTGACCACGGCGGCATCGATCTGGGCGGCTTCCTGTATCGGCATCCTGGTGGGAGTAGGCTTTTACGCAGCCGCCATGCTGTTGTCGCTGCTGTCCGCCGGCTGCATGATGTGGGTGTCCCACCTGGAGGCGTGGCTGCCGTCCCGTCCCGCCATCGCCATCACCGTGCGCTTCCTGCCCGAGCACCGTCCCGACGACCGCCAGCTGGCCGGCGCCCTGCTGGAACGCGGCTACCAGATCGCCCCCGGCTCGTTCGCGGTGCAATGCGGATCCGGCCAGGTGGAATGGCGCTTCGTCGCGGTCGCCCTCGGCAAAGACAAGGGGATGCCGCTGTGGCAGCTGGCCGGGGAATTGGCGGGACTCTCCGGCATCGGCAATCTCGCCGTGTCCCATGCCCGCAACTGATTGCAGCCGCCTGGAAGACCGGCTACGCGGCGCCATCTGGGGGCAGTTCGTCGGCGATGCCGCCTGCCTGGGGAGCCACTGGATCTACGATCCCGCCGAACTGGCCCGGCGCTATCCGCAATTGCAGGGGTTCGAAGCTCCCATCGCGGGCCATTATCACCACGGCAAGCGCCCCGGCGACCTCACCCATTACGGCGATGCGGCCCTGTTGCTGTTGCAGTCGGTGGCATCCCTGGGCCGGTTCGACCCGCGGGATTTCGGCCGCCGTTTCGTCGAGCGGATGGGTTCCGCGGAATACCGGGGCTACCGCGATCACGCCAGCCGCGAGACGCTCGCCCGGTATCAGGCGCGATCCGGCGATGACTTTGACTTTCAGCAGGGCGCCAACGACGACCAGCCGGCGACCGTCACCCGGCTCGCGCCGGTAGTCGTGGCCCATCTTGCCGATGCGGATTGGCAGCCGGCCGTGGACGCGCTCACCCGAGTCTGTCAGAACCATCACCGGGCCAGCGCCTATGCCAGGGCTCACGCCGCCATCCTGCGCGCCCTGCTGAAGGGCGCCGAACCGGTGGCGGCCTGCGAAGCGGTTGCGGCAGCCTTTGCCGAGGGCTACCCGATGGAAATCGAAGCGGCGGACCACATCCGCCGCGTCCTGGCGTCCACCGCCGAACCGGTGGCCGATGCGGCGCCGCGTTTCGGCCTGTCGTGCCCACTGGCGCAGAGTTTCCCGGCCGCACTGCACGCCGCCCTGGCCCACGCCGACGACTTCACCGGCGCGATCCTGGCGACCCTGCGGGCCGGCGGCGACAATGCCGGCCGCGCCGCCCTGGTGGGCGCCTGGATCGGCGCCTACCAAGGGTTCCGGGGCATCCCGACCGACTGGCGCGAGCGGTTGTCGGCCCACGGGGAGATCGGCACGGCCACCGATCTCATCGTCCGGATCGCTCTGGACCGGCTCGCTCCGGACCAGACCTAGATCGTTCGTCCCCCCGGCAATGGTGTTGAATTAAGCCCCTCTCCCTGTGGGGAGAGCGAAGCGAGGGGGGCGGAGCCGGTTGGGGTGAGGGCCTGGGCGCCTCGTGCTTGCGACGGCCTCGTTGGAACATCAGGCGCTTCAGCCCTCACCCTGCCCTCTCCCAGAGGGAGAGGGTTCCTTATTTCAACAGTATTGCCCCCCCGGCGGCCGCCCCACCGGGACGGCGCAACCGAACCCGCAGCGCCGGCGCCATGAGACTGTCACGCAACCATGACATACTCGCAGGAATCGGACCCGGCCTCCGGCGGAATCGCCAAGTGCGCAGCAAACCGGTAGAATTCCGAGGATTGATGCCCGACAGGATGCGGGCACGGCCCTTTGTCCATCCACCCTCCCCATCCTTGGCCCCGCCGGATCCCCCTCCGCCGCCGGCGGGAATGGGGTGTTTTTTCTTTTTTCACCGTCATGATCGAACGCTTAAGAAACATCGCCATCATCGCCCACGTCGACCACGGCAAGACCACCCTGGTGGACAAGCTGCTGCAGCAATCCGGCACCTTCGCGGCCCACGAGAAGCTGGAAGAACGGGTGATGGACTCCAACGCCCTGGAAAAGGAGCGCGGCATCACCATCCTGGCCAAGAACACCGCTATCGACTGGAACGAGTACCACATCAACATCGTCGACACGCCGGGACATGCGGATTTCGGCGGCGAGGTGGAACGGGTGCTGTCCATGGTGGATTGCGTACTGCTGCTGGTGGACGCGGTGGACGGCCCCATGCCGCAGACCCGCTTCGTGACCCAGAAGGCCTTCGCCATGGGCCTGCATCCCATCGTGGTCATCAACAAGATCGACCGCCCCGGCGCCCGCGCCCACTGGGTGCTGGACCAGACCTTCGACCTGTTCGACCGTTTGGGCGCCACCGAAGCGCAGCTGGATTTCCCGGTAGTCTACGCCTCGGCGCTGAACGGCTATGCCGGCGACAACCCGGACATCCGCGAAGGCAACATGGATTATCTGTTCCAGACCATCGTGGACAAGGTGCATCCGCCCCAGGTCGACGAAGCCGGCCCTTTCCGCATGCAGATCAGCCAGCTGGATTACAACTCCTACGTCGGCGTCATCGGCATCGGCCGCATCCAGCGCGGCAGCATCAAGACCAACACGCCGGTAGTCGTGGTCAGCCGCGACGGCAAGCAACGCAACGCCCGCGTCCTCCAGGTGTTCGGCTTCAAGGGACTGGAGCGCATCGAGGTACCGGAGGCCAGCGCCGGCGACATCATCGCCTTCACCGGCATCGACGCTTTGGAAATCTCCGACACCATCTGCTCGCCCGAAGCCGTCGAGGCGTTGCCGCCCCTCACCGTGGACGAGCCCACCGTGAGCATGACCTTCCAGGTCAACAACTCGCCCTTTGCGGGACGGGAAGGCAAGTTCGTCACCTCCCGCCAGATCCGCGAGCGCCTGCAGCGGGAGCTGCTGCACAACGTGGCGCTGCGGGTGGAGGATACCGCCGACCCCGACAAGTTCCGGGTCTCCGGCCGCGGCGAGCTGCACTTGTCCATCCTCATCGAGAACATGCGGCGGGAAGGCTACGAGCTGGGCGTGTCGCGGCCCGAAGTGATCATCAAGGAAATCGACGGCGAACCCTCCGAACCCTACGAATTCGTCACCATCGAGGTGGAAGAGGCCAACCAGGGCGCGGTGATGGAGAAACTGGGCGAGCGCAAGGGCGATCTGCTCAACATGGTGCCGGACGGCCAGGGCCGGGTGCGGCTGGAATACATGATGCCCTCCCGCGGCCTGATCGGCTTCCAGACCGAGTTCATGACGGCCACTTCCGGCACCGGCTTGCTGTACCACGTGTTCGATCACTACGGACCGATGAAGAAGGGCGACATCGGCCAGCGCATCAACGGCGTGCTAGTGTCCATGGTGGCCGGCAAGGCGCTGGGCTATGCCCTGTTCAACCTGCAGGAGCGGGGGCGCCTCTTCATCGACCACGGCACCGAGGTGTACGAGGGCATGATCATCGGCATCCATTCCCGCGACAACGACCTGGTGGTCAACCCCACCAAGGCCAAGCAGCTCACCAACATCCGCGCCGCCGGCTCGGACGAGAACATCCTGCTGACCCCGCCCATCAAGATGAGCCTGGAGCAGGCGCTGGAATTCATCGACGACGACGAGTTGGTGGAAGTCACGCCCCAGACCATCCGCATCCGCAAGAAATTGCTGCTGGAGCACGAGCGGAAGAAGGCGAGCCGGGCGTCCGAATCGGAATAGGGCTGCGCCTAAACCACGTTAGGTACTTTCGATGATATCAAACGAAATCGCCAACGGTATAAATTCAGTGTCTTCAGTCGAAGAAATCGGGCAACTTAAATCGCTGGAAGCTCTTCTCCTTAAACTGAGTCCGTCAAATCTTTCTAACGAGGAATATTGCGCTTTGTTTGGTCTTTTCGAGCGATTCCCGGAACACGACGGTTTTGGCATTTTCTGGAGCGTTTTGCATATACTGGAGAAGAGTCCGCGGCATGAGCCATTTCTCTTGGAATCTGTGCAGCGAAAACCTTCCGAATTTGGTCTCCGCATGGTTGCTCGCCTTATCAACGGAGGGATTACGCAAGTCGGGGCAGTCGATCTTCCAGCGTTGCTCAAAGCAATATCAACGAGACCAGCAGTTTCTGAATCCGCACGCGCTTGGGCTTATGAGTTTGCTCACCGAAATCAAGGCCCCTAGCCCATCATTCAAGCGGGGCGCCGCGCTGACGCGTACCGCCCTTTAGTTCTAACGTTAGCTCTCATGATGAATGCCGATCGTCCCACTATGGAAAAGGCGCTCAAGGAGCACTGCATTCCTTTTCTAAGACAGCGTGGTTTCAAAGGCAGCTTCCCTGATTTATACCGAGATATTGATGGCTTCGTGAGCTTGATCAATTTTCAGTTTTTCTCTTCGGGCGGCAGCTTTTGCATCAATATCTCCTTCGCTGACAAGAAAAGAGAAAATATATATTTCAGGAAAGAGACTGAGCCAAAGAAACTGCGGGTGTCCCAGGCAAGAACACACGCAAGACTAGGAGCTGCCAACTTAGTTGGGGATCATTGGTTTTGTTTCGACAAAACCAACTATGGTGAATATCGGGGTACGCCCCAAAGTCCGCCTGACATCGCGGTTGAAATCAATCAACTTGTCGAACAAATTGCCATACCTTGGTGGGAAAAACATGCCGCCGAGCGCTAGCCGATCGGTCAAGAAGCACTCTACGCCGGCAAGCCGGCTTCGCGCCCCTTACCTCAAACGATAGATGGCAGGGCGTCTTGCCCGGCCGTCAGCCGCAACTCCGCCTCCCGGTATTTCTCGGCGGTCTTGGCCAGGATGTCGTCCGGCAGGCGAGGCCCCGGAGCGGTCTTGTTCCAGTCCAAAGTCTCCAGATAATCCCGAACGAACTGCTTGTCGAAGCTGGGAGGGCTGATGCCGACCCGGTATTGGTCCACCGGCCAGAACCTGGAGGAATCCGGAGTCAGGGCTTCGTCGATCAGGTAGAGCTCACCCTTTTGATCCAGGCCGAACTCGAACTTGGTGTCGGCAATAATGATGCCGCGTTCCAGGGCGTAGGTCGCCGCCTCGGTGTACAGCCGCAGGGACACGTCGCGGACCAGTTCCGCCAGGTCCAGCCCGAGCAATTCCACCGTTTTCGCGAAATCGATGTTCTCGTCGTGGGCGCCCAGTTCGGCCTTGGTGGAAGGCGTGAAGATGGCCGCGGGCAGCTGCTGCGCCTGCTGCAGGCCCGGCGGCAGCTCGATGCCGCACACCGCGCCGGTTTTCTGATAGTCCTTCCAGCCCGAGCCAATCAGATAGCCCCGCACCACCGCCTCCACCGGCAGCGGCTTGAGTTTGCGGACCACGATGGCGCGGCCTTCCAGCAGCTCGCATTCGGCGGGGTCGGCGACGACCTCGTGCAGGGAGATGCCGGCGAGATGGTTGGGAATCACGCCGCTCATGCGGCGGAACCAGAAATTGGACACCGAAGTCAGCACCCGCCCCTTGCCCGGCACCGGATCGGGCATCACCACGTCGAAAGCCGACAGCCGGTCGGTGGTGACGATGACCATGTATTGGTCGTCCACATCGTAGATGTCCCGGACCTTGCCGCGGGCCTTGAGAAACAAACTGTTAAGCTGGGTTTGATAAAGGCTGGCGGGGGCGGGCATGGGATTCGGCGGCGCTCGGCGGAGGATGGAACGATGGACGAAGACCCGATTATACCTTCTCCGGCCGCCCCCAGCCGCTGGCTCGACCATCCCATCGTGCCACGCATGCCGAGCCGCATTCACGCGATGCGGAAACAGCCGGCGCCGGGAACTGTGTGATTCCGCCATTGTGGTTCTATAATCGGCGCTTTGTGTTCTGAGACAACCCAGCAGGGACCGGCCGGGAGGCAAGGTTGTTGAAATATGGAACCCTCTCCCTCTGGGAGAGACCACCCGGTCCCATGGCCCGCGGATTGTGGCCCTGGAACCAGGTGGTCTCTTCCCTCATCCGGCCCTCCGGGCCACCTTCTCCCGGAGGGAGAAGGGAAATGGAGGCGGCCATGGGCCGCAGGTTCCTGGGTAGGGCAGGGTGACGGTTGAAGCGCCTGATGTTCCAACGAGGCCGGCGCAAGCGTGAGGCGCCCAGGCCCTCACCCCAACCGGCTTCGCCCCCCTCGCTTCGCTCTCCCCGCAGGGAGAGGGGCTTAATAACAGCATTGCGGCCGGGAGGGCTCAGCAAGCGCCACCGCCGGACCGACCGCGAGCCGCCGTCTCCTGCGGGGAACAGGGGCAGGTTCCTGCACGGAACCGCGATGCGGAGATTCTTGCGCCCCGTGGATGCACCGCCGTCGCCCCGGAGCGACACATCCCGGCGCTGTCTTGCAGCGCCCCGAGGATGGAGCGCATCGCAGCGGCGCCTGGGGTGGCGGCAAGAACCAGGCGCACTTCTTGCTGAAGAAATCGAGCGGCCTCGCAACATCCGGTGAGGATCGGCGCACCGCAGGACATCTTTGTAGGCCGCAAGGCCGATCCGGATGATGACACGCAGAAATATAGAAACATTGGCGTGGCCGCCTGCCGGCGGTCACCAAACTGGGCTGGAAAGGGATGAGACCCGATCGGCCGGTGTTATGACGGGGATTTGAGTCATGTTTATTGGGGTTACACCATCATCGCCCAGACCATGGGCTCGTCGTCATGCCCTGCTCGTCCTGCTGGGGGCTTCGCTCCTGGCGCTTCCGGCAACCTCGGCGATTGCAGGAACCGCCAAGCTGGCCTGGGGCGCGAGCCCGAGTGGCGGCGTCGGCGGCTACAAGGTCTACATCGGCAAGGCCAGCCGCCAATACAGCGCGAACGTCGACGTCGCCAACGCGACCAGCTACACCTTCGACGGCCTCGCCGGCGGCACCACCTATTATTTCGCGGTCACCGCCTACGACACCGCCAAGACCGCCGAGAGCGCTTACTCCAACGAGGTCAGCAAGTTTTTTCCGGCGGAAACCCTGACGGCCAGCTTCACGGTCACCCCCACCGCGGGCTCTGCTCCTGTCAACATCACCCTGACCCCGACCGTCAACGGTCAGGTGACCGGCTGGCACTGGGATTTCGGCGACGGCAACAGCAATTCCGACACCACCGCCACGGTTCCCTCGGTCACCCGAACCTATGCCACCGCGGGCATCTACACCCTCTCCCTGACCGTAGACGGCCCGGCCGGCAGCGTGACCCAGAGCGCCACGGTCAATGTCGCACCGGTCGCCCAATTCACGGCCTCAGCCGCCGCAGGCACGGCACCGGCCGCGATCCAGTTCACCGATGGCTCGCAAGGCGGCCCGACTTCCTGGAACTGGACCTTCGGCGACGGCACCAGCAGCACCGAGAAGAATCCCAGCCACACCTACACGGCGGCGGGAACCTATACGGTCAGCCTATCGGTCAGCGGGGGCGGAGTCGACAGCGCCGCCGCCGCGACCCGGCAAATCACCGTCGCCCCGCCCCTGACCGCTGCATTCACCGCCACACCCGCCTCCGGCAACGCGCCCCTCGCGGTCAACCTGACGCCCACCACCGGCGGCGCCGTGACCGGTTGGAGCTGGGACTTCGGTGACGGTACGGTTTCCAGCGATACCACCGCTGTGGTACCGGCGGTCTCCCACACCTATGCCAAAGCCGGCAGCCATACCGCCAAGCTGACGGTGAACGGCCCCGGCGGCAGCCTGACCCGCACCGCAGCCATCAAGGTCGCCCCGGTCGCCCAATTCAGCGCGGGGGCCAGCGGCGGCACCGCGCCGGCGACCATCCAGTTCACCGACGGCTCCACCGGAAGTCCCGCCAGCTGGAATTGGAACTTCGGCGACGGCTCCACCAGCGCCGAACAGCATCCCAACCATACCTACAAAACCGCCGGCAGCTACACGGTGAGCCTCACCGTGAGCGGCGGAGGCATCAGCAGCGTCAACACCGCATCCCGGACCATCGCGATGACCGCAGCGGACGCTCCGCTGACCGCCAGCCTCGCCGCCTCGCCCAACTCCGGCGATGCACCGCTGCCGGTGACCCTGACCCCGGCGATCAAGGGCAAACCCACCCAATGGGCCTGGGACTTCGGCGACGGCAACAGCGACAGCGGCACCGGCTCGACGGTCGCTCCGGTCACCCGGACCTATGCAAAGGCCGGCACCTATGCGGCCAAGCTGACCGTCGCCGACGCTTCCGGCAAGCCGATCAGTGCCGGCGCCATGATCAGCGTGGCGCCCAAGGCCAACTTCACCACCGACGCGAGCGCCGGCGCCGCACCGCTGCAGGTGCGCTTCACCGATACCTCGGCGGGTGCGCCGGATAGCTGGGACTGGGACTTCGGCGACGGCGCCAAGAGTACCGAGCAAAACCCGACCCACAGCTACACGGCCTCCGGCACCTATACCGCCAGCCTCACCGTGAACGGCGGCGGTGTCAGCAGCATGTCGGCCAAGACCGCCACCATCGCCGTCGATCTCAGCCCCGGCCTGGTCGCCGCCTTCGCCTTCGACGAGATGCGCGGCTCGATCGCCGCGGACGCTTCCGGCAACGGCCACACGGCAACCATCGAGAATGCCCGCTGGCTGGAGAATGGCCGGTTCGGATCGGCCTTGCTGTTCAACGGCACCGACGCCAAGGTGACGGTGAAAGACACCCAGGCCCTCCACCTGACGACGGCGATGACGCTGGAAGCCTGGGTCAAACCCCAGGTGGTGGACGACACCCCCCGCGACATCATCTTCAAGGGCAGCCCATCAGGCCCCAGCTACTGCCTCATGGCAAGCTCCGGCGCGGCCGGCAAGCCGGTTTCCGGGGTGAAGATCGACGATACCGACGTCCAGGCCGGCGGACGCTCCGGGTTGCCGAAAAATACCTGGACCCACCTCGCCACCACCTACGACGGCGATACCCTGCGGTTCTACGTCAACGGACGGGAGACTTCGAGCCAGCCCCAGTCCGGCGGACTGGCGTCGTCCAACGGCAACCTGGAAATCGGCGGCGACAGCTTCGGCGGCAACTACTTCCGCGGCGTGATCGACGAAGTACGCATCTACAACCACGCGATGACTGCCGAGGAGATCGTGGCCGACCGCAGGCGTGCGGTGGCGCGGACCCATCCGCCGCAGACGCTGCTGGGGAACGAAGCGAGCGGCGATGCCGTCGCCGCGATCCCCGTCGGCGAAGCACGCGCCTACCAGATCTCGGCCGGCGCCGGCGGCCTGCTGACCCATCTGGCGGTCGAACTGGACCGCCGTTCGCCGGGGCAAAGTCTTTCGATCGGGCTCTACAGCGACGACCAGGATCAGCCGGGAGACTTGCTGGCCAGAAGCAAGCTGCGGATCATCCGCCGCGGCAAGCCGATTCGGATTCCCCTCGAAGCCACCGAGGTTGCCGCCGGCGGCAAGTACTGGATCGCCGTCCTCAACCCCAAGCTGGAAAGCACGGGCGCTGGCGGCAAGTTGATGCTGCGCGGCAGCACGGGCGCGGCGGGGCTGGTCTCCAACAGTTCGGCCAAGACCCTGTCGGCCTTTCCCCAGCGCTGGGCGGGCGCCGGGGGAGCCGCCCCGGCCGTTTCGGCGAGCGGGGCGGGCTACGCGAAATAGGCCAACCCGGTACGACCTGACGATAGGGGTAGGGAAGGCTCACAACCTCCCCTCCCTCCGAACCGTGCAGGCGGTTTTCCCGCACACGGCTCTCCAGTCGGTGGTTTCCTCATCGGGGGTGTCTATCGGCTTGCCAGGCCGGGTATA
>Ga0233425_10002063_pt1 | contig 41294 bp, 40 predicted proteins | sample Watercolumn_Towu_2_FD_181712 | JGI IMG/M metagenome (GOLD analysis project Ga0233425, IMG submission 181712) | Freshwater microbial communities from Lake Towuti, South Sulawesi, Indonesia - Watercolumn_Towuti2014_140_MG | ecosystem: Environmental > Aquatic > Freshwater > Lake | place...
TATAGGATCCATTGATAACACCCCAGGGTACTCCGACAAAATGTCGGATCATGACACAATTAGGGTGGAAACTTTTCGATGTTGATTTCACCCTTTCCCTGGTAATTTTTGCATGTTGATTAACAGTGCAAGCGCCCCTTTCAAGTCTTGGGTAATATCTCTATCAGTCCGGCCAGTTGCAACCGCATAACGGAATACTTGCCCGTACATTTGCAGAGCTTTTTTGGCCGAATAGCCAGCGCCGCCCTCTTCGACTCTCCGAAGGCACAACAGGATGTCTTTAGGGATAATATCCGTAATAGGTTTGCTGCCAATCCATGGGATGACATAGCCCAAAAGGCGCTTAGGGCGTGAACTTTTGTCGTTGCATTTTTTAACTAACCACTCCAGGGCGATAACTTCAAAACTATTAGCGGCACTTTCGGCCTTGGCTTGTTTGACGGCTTTCTTGTTTTCGGCTGGGTCAATATCTTTGGCTATTAACTCACGGGCCTCTTCTCGCTTGATTCTGGTACTTTTCAGACTAGTTTCAGGATATACCCCCAACGCCAAAGTTTTTTCTTGTCCGCCAAATCGGTATTTCAATCGAAAGTATTTCGATCCGTTCGGGTTAACCAAAAGAAAAAGTCCTTTTTCATCAGATAGTTTGTAGGGCTTCTTTTTTGGTTTGGCATTTTTGCAGATAGTATCTGAAATCATTTGGGGGTATCTTAATTCTGGCTTTTCAATGTACCCCCGTTTTATACCCCCAACTATGGGGGTATGTCAACAAACCCTATTGCACTTAACTGGACATAAAAAAAACCTTGTTCTTAGTAGAATCAAGTGGTTGTGTACTTCTTTTGACTTCTTAAAACGGTTATCTGGCGCGCCCGAGAGGATTCGAACCTCTGACCTCAGCCTCCGGAGGGCTGCGCTCTATCCAGCTGAGCTACGGGCGCTTAAGAACGCGTTATTCTACCCGAATGAACCGGCAATTACGATAACATTGTTTTTAACTGTGCCAAGCTGGCTCTGCCGCGTTCTTTGGCTAGTTCCGGATCGATCTGTTTTTTGCTTAGCCATTCCAGATCCTCAGCCGGCAATTCATTTAAAAACCGGCTGGGTTCGCATTCTGACACTTCACCGTAACGTTTGCGGTGCGTACAATAACTGAAGGTCAACGTGCGCTGCGCGCGCGTGATGCCGACATAGGCCAATCGGCGCTCTTCTTCCAAAAATCCAGTTTGCAGGCTAGTTTCATGCGGTAAAATGTTCTCTTCCATGCCGATCACAAAAACGTGCGGAAACTCCAAACCCTTGGCCGCATGCAGCGTCATTAAGCTGACCTGATCATTAGCCTGCTCTTCTTGTTGGCGCTCCAGAATATCGATTAGCATAATCTTGGCGACGACTTCCGCGAGCGGCTTATTCCCTTCTGTTTTATTTTCCGCCATACGTTTCAGCCATTCGATCAATTCCGCTACATTCTTCATCTTGCGCTCGGCCGATTCTTTCGATTTAGTGTTTTCGGCGAGCCAGTCGGAATAAGCAATATGCTCGATAAACTGATCAATAACGGCAAATGCATCACCCCGATTCATCCGTTCAGCAGTATCGAGAATCCAGTCGGTGAATTTTTCCAAACGTTGCGCCGGCTTTTCGCCTAGCTTGTGCTTCAAGCCCATTTCCTGACTCGCGGCAAACAGGCTGATATGCCGCGTATTTGCATAAGCGCCCAATTTTTCCAGCGTTGTCGGGCCAATATCACGCCTTGGCGTATTAATAATGCGCAAAAAAGCCGCATCGTCGTCCGGGTTAACGAACAGGCGCAAATAAGCCAAAATATCTTTGATTTCAGTGTAAGCAAAAAAAGACATGCTGCCGCTGATGAAATAAGGCACATTGTTTTCGCGCAGCATTTTTTCAAACAAACGGGACTGATGATTGCCCCGGTATAAAATAGCGTAATCCTGATAGCGGCCGCCCGTTTTAAATTTATGGTGAATAATTTCTGACACAATCTGCTTCGCTTCTAGCGCTTCGTCCTTATGGCTCAACACCCGAAGCGGCTCACCATAACCCAGCTCGCTCCATAAGCGCTTTTCAAAAACGTGGGCATTATTCGCAATCAGGTGATTAGCCGCCTTTAAAATACGGCCGCTCGAGCGGTAATTTTGTTCCAGCTTGATTACCTGTAGGCGCTCATAGTCCTTTTGTAACTGCGCCAGATTTTCCGGTTGAGCGCCGCGCCAAGCATAGATCGACTGATCATCGTCGCCGACCACGGTAAAGCGGCCCAACTGGCCGGCAAGCAGCTTAACCAGGTGGTACTGCGTGACATTAGTGTCTTGATACTCGTCGACCAATAGATAACGTATCTTGTTCCGCCATTTCTCAAGAATGTCCGCGTGCTGTTGCAACAGCAAAACCGGCAATAAGATTAGATCATCCAAGTCGACCGCATTATAAGCCTTCAAACTTCGGTTATAAGCCTGATAAAGCCTCGGCGCAGTAGGCAAACTTAAGTCTGACATCTGGCCGGATTGCGCTGGCGTTACAAAGGCATTTTTCCAGTGACTAATTTGCCAGGCATACTGCTCAAGATAATCCATCTGGCCATCTTTTACTTCATGGCCAATCAAATTTCTTAGCAAGGTCAGCTTATCTTGCTCGTCAAACAAAGTCAGCGCCGCTTTGTAATTGAGCGCCTTATGCTCGGCCCTTAAAATATCAAACCCCAAGGCATGGAAAGTCGAAACCCGTAAACCCCGAAGCTGTTGGTTATCGAGCAATTTAGCCACCCGGCTTTTCATTTCCCGTGCAGCTTTATTGGTAAAAGTTACCGCCGCGATATGCTTGGCTGGCATGCCTTGGCCGATGAGATAAACAATCTTTTCTGTGATAACCCGGGTTTTGCCGCTGCCAGCGCCGGCAAGCACCAATAAAGGCCGATCAAGCGTTTGCACAGCCTGTTTCTGAGCTGAATTCAGTTGAGATGCAAACTTTTTCAACCTGGTCTTAGCCGTCAGCGCCGCTTATCAAAACAATGCGAAATGAAGGTAAAAAAACGCGCAAAACTTTATCAACCCAAAAGGATTTGGCTAGAGCGTTGCCTTGCCACCTATCGCGGCCTTTAGAAATAACGGGCATTAATGAGAAAATGCACCGCAATACTGGCCGCATAACCGAGAATAATCGCCGGCGTCCATTTCAAATGGCTAACAAAGGTATAAATACCTTTAGCCTGGCCCATTAAGCCAACACCGGCTGCAGAACCAATCGCCAGCATGCTGCCGCCAACGCCTGCCGTCAATGTCACCAATAACCATTGTCCCTGCGAAATGTCAGGCGCCATCGTCAATACCGCCAGCATGATCGTACCATTGTCGACAAATGCAGAAGCAACGCCAATCAGAACATTCGCTAGCGTGGGATCGGCATCCACATAAAGCAGCTCAGACGCAAGCGTCAAATAGCCAATAAAACTCAAACCGCTAACCGCAATCATGACGCCATAAAAAAACAACAAGGTATCCCATTCCAAATTAGCGACTTTATTAAACACATCAAAGGGCTGATCGATCATCGCTTCTCGATAGCGCGCCGTATTCATGACTTTCATCGGACCAAAATAATCGATATAGCCAGGTTTATGCGAAGGAACATCCTGCCCCCCCCCCACACTGATATCCTCTTTGGGCTTACTGAATTCTTCATATTGGAACTCGCCATGGTCAGTCGGTGTTTTTTGCAAATAAAAACTATAGAACTTCAAATAGGTCAACCCCAACATCATGCCGGCTGCCGGCGGCAGACTGAGAAAATTCTCAAAGCAGGCAGAGGTCACAATGGTCAGCACAAACAGCCCAATAATGACCCAGCCACCGCGTTTCATCGGCTGTGATTCAAGCACGGCTTCCGGCTGTTCTTCCGGGATAAAAAAGTGCATGATTGCCGCCGGCACGATCAGGTTGACCAAGGCGGGAATCAGCAAAGAAAAGAAATTGACAAAGGGTACGACGCCTTTTTGCCAAACCAAAAGCGTCGTTATATCGCCGAAGGGACTAAAAGACCCGCCCGCATTGGTAGCCACCACCACATTGATGCATGACAACGTGACAAAGCGAGGGCTATCTTTGCCAAGTGCAACAATCACCGACCCCATTAATAACGCGGTCGTCAAATTATTGCAGCCAGAAGAAATAAAAAAAGCTTGAAAACCGGTAATCCAGAACAGCTGGCGATAAGTAAAGTTTTTACTCAGCAACCAAACCCGCAGACGTTCAAAAACGCTACGATCCTCCATCGCATTCAGGTAAGTCATTGACACCAGTATGAACAGAAACAGTTCGGCAAAGCTTTCCAATGACGAACGAAAAATCAGGCTAGCCTGCTCCCCCATGCCTTTATGGGCATAGGCAGCCGCGATCAACACCCAAATCAAACTGGCGGCAAAAACCATCGGTTTGGATTTGCGAAGCTCGGTTACTTCTTCAGACATCGCCAGGATATAGGCGACCCCAAATAAAATCAGCGCTGAAATGCCGACCCAATGTTGCGTTAAATTCAGCGTTGTCTGCGCAGATTCGCCAGAACTTTCGGTGGCCCAGCCCAATGAAGGCGCGAACATCAATGAAAGAAGCAATAAAAATTTTTCAATGGGCAATTTGCCGGTTTCCAAGACCAGAGTGTTCATACAATCAATATAAATTAAATTAAAACGAAGGTTTTTTTACAAAATTTCTCTCGACCATTCGACACCGCCGCCGCCAGAACAGCCTTCCTCACTGACAGTATACCGATGCACATAAATAACGGCAAACGCGTAACCGGCTTTAAGGAAACTCTGGAAAAGCTGATTTTCTTCGTGGTTCGAAGCTCACCGTGAACGGAATCAACCATGTTGCGCACCGGCCTGCGCCAAACAAGCCAAAGCGACTGCGGGCGCACAATCTGCAGGCTGCAGACCCGCTTGGCGAACTAAATCAGCCTGAGTGAATAAATCGGAAAAATCAACATACGGCCGGCGCAAACTTAGCGCCAATTGTTTCACTAAAAACCGGCCTATTCCGGCGGCTACCAAGGGCGCATCATTTGACAAGGCATACCGGTCTAGAATGCATTCACAGCTCGCCTGTATTTTTTGCAGTTGCTTCGCCTTGATGGCTTCAGCAAACCGTTGCCAGCGCATTAATTCCTTTTCGGCAAAATCACAACCGATCATGCGCGCCAAACGCCTCGCACTCGCATTAACGGTTTTTTCCGCACCATCCGCGGCCGCATAGTGATCATGACGCTCATCGAGTTCACGGGTTACGCGATAAACATCAGCCATCGTGGCAAAATATTCCGCCATTACACCCACCGCCAGGCCTTCGTCAATAACGCTTGACACAACCGCCATCACCGGCGTCCGGACAATGCCGGTATAAACCAGCTCTTGCGATTGCAAACGTTGATAATCGGTATAACCCTCAGCCCGCACGTGTCCAGCGACCACAGCCAAAATATCGGTTGTCGTACTCCCTATGTCGATAAATAAAGCTTTCGGCACACATTGAGCGGCATAACTGGCGCTGGCCAGCCAATTGGCTGAGGCGATGGCTGGATATTGATTTGCACCGATCTGTTCGAGGGCTAATAAACCGGCATGTCCCGCGTATACCTGCATGCGGCCGTCCGCCAAAATCGGCCGCAGCGTGGCAATAATTCGCTCTACGCCTTCATCCCGATGAGTAAATAGATCCACCAACTCGCCGGTCATGGTGACCGCATGCCGGACATTTGTTAACTTAAACCCTTCAGCAATCGATGAAACCGCCTGTTCCAAATGTTCAATCCCTTGCCATAAAGGGCAAGGCTGCTGAACCAGCTTCACCACCTCGCCCGAAGCGTTAACCAGCGCAGCTTTGACATGAGCGCCACCGATATCCCAGCCAACCCAGTTCGTCATAGCCCCTCCACGAGGCTAGCCGAAAGCTTTACAACCTGGTTGCAAAGCGGCTCGATTTTCGGGTCGCCATGGATCAGCTCCAGCACATTGGCGCAAACATTAATGCCGCGAGCGGCCTGGATGCCAGCAAATGAAGTCGTCAGCCGGGGATTAATTTCCAGCACCAATATAGCCTTATTAGTCTCTATCAAATCGACGCCAGCGTATCCCCACAGCGTTGGAAATGCTTCGGCAATAAAACCAACCAGTGCGCTGTACCGATCAAAATGGCTTGAATAATTAACCTGAATGCCGGTTAATTGAAACTGCTGATCAAACAACTGGAAATGTTGTAAATTGATGCTGATCAACCAGCCGCGGCCCTGCTTAAACAAGCACGACAAACTGGTTTTTTTCCCCTCAAGAAGTGGCTGTATGATGTAAGCCGACCGATCAGGGCAGCGCGCCGTTACTAGTGCTTGATAGGTCTCACGATCGCTTACCACAAAACTGTCTTGGCAGCCGGCGCCGTCAACGGCTTTAATTATCCAAGTACCGGGCTCAATGGACTGTCCCGCTAACAACCGGGTCGGTACCGTCGCAATGTGATGCCGAACCAACGTCTGATAGGTATGCCATTTGTTGCCGGCCAAGGCGACAGCCACCGCTGACGAAGTCAGCAAAATTTTGTTCAAGGCTTCAACCTTCTCGCATAGCCCCTGTAAAATACCGTCGAATTCAGGCGCAATTGGCCAAACCGCATCGCATTGCCTGGCTAAACGCTCAAATTCCATCAGCGTCTTATGCTCGGCCGTGATAATAAAGCGCGTCAACTGGCCAGTCGAGATTTTCTTGCAGACACGCCAATCCAGCATGATAATTATTTCAACAGATTTAACTTGCGCAAAACTTTCCAGCAACGCTTGCAGCATCAACAAGCCTTCCCTGACTAAGGTTTCCGGCAAGTCGTATTGATTAAGTCCGCCGCCGCTTATAAATTCAAAGATCAATATTTTCACGCCATTTTATTATTCAGATGTTGACACTCGATGCATTAACCCACAAACAGAACTATCACCTGGGCTTCATCGGCCTCGGCCTGATGGGCCAGCCGATGACTTTACGTTTACTCAATGCCGGCTTTCAGATTAATGTCTGGAATCGCAGCCCCGGCAAACTTAATTCTGTCCTGGCTGCAGGTGCTAAAGCCAGCGCCACAGTTGCCGAATTAATGAAAGCATCAGACATCGTTCTGTTATGTTTGTCCGATACCGCCGCTGTTGAATCCGTGGTTGCCAATGGCATTGCCGAGAACGGCTCAAGTGATAAGCTCATTATCGATCTTTCCAGTATCGATCCGGAGCGAACGCAGCATCTGGCCCAGCGCTTACAGCAACAATGCGGCTTGGCTTGGGTCGATGCGCCCGTCTCAGGCGGCGTCGCCGGCGCCGAACAAGGCCATCTGGCTATCATGGCTGGCGGCCATAACGAGCACGTCGCGATTGCACGGCATGTTCTAGCACCCTTATACAGACAGTTAACGCACATGGGGGATGTCGGCAGCGGCCAGATTACTAAAATTTGCAATCAAATGATTGTCAGCTGCAATGTTCTCGTCATTGCAGAAATGATCGCACTCGCTCAGCGCAGCGGCGTTGCCGCGGAGAAAATCCCTGAAGCCCTGGCAGGCGGCTTCGCCGATTCAAAGCCCTTGCAAATCGTGGGCCCCGAAATGGCGAGCGCTAGCTTTGAGCCCATTAAATGGCGGGTAAAAACTTTACTCAAGGATCTGAACCTGTCGCTCGATTTAGCGAAAAAACACGGCAACGCCATACCGATGTCCGCGTTGGCGGCGCAATTACTGCAACTGCACGGCAACCAGGGCTATCTGGAACAAGACCCGTCAACCCTAATCCGGCTGTTCTCAGCAAAACTCAAATTATAAAAACCCACCGACCATAAACGCATTATTTTTCTATTATATATTGAATTCGCCTGCATCCACCTTTATATTAATGATAACCTACTGTCCGAATCGAATGCCCACGACGGGCCTTTAATCGCCCAAAATCTTTATTCATCGTCCGTCAAAACTCGGCATCCGGTTGAACCGGTTTCGACACTCGAAAATCGCAGGAATCGTATGAAGCTTTTATCTCCCGTCATTCTGTTGTTATCGCTAGCTTGTATAACAGGGTGCATGCCCAAGATCTATCCGCCAGGCGAAAAAAGTCATGCGGCTCAGATTAATCAGGGCGTTTTTTTAACGGAAGACGGCGTGAGCCTCCCTCTTCGCCAATGGCTGCCTAAAACCGAATACAAGGCCGTGCTCATCGCGTTGCATGGATTTAACGACTACAGCCGTTTTTTTGATCAGCCCGGAAAATTTTTCAGCACTCAAGGCATTGCCTGTTTCGCTTATGACCAGCGCGGCTTTGGCGCAGCGCCGCAGCGCGGCTTATGGGCTGGCGAAGACGCCTATACCGATGATTTAAAGCTGCTGGTCAACCTGTTTCGGCGCAAATATCCCGGCAAACCGGTTTACCTACTCGGAGAAAGCATGGGCGGGGCGATCATCATCACTGCGATGGGCAAAACCGAAAAACCGGATGTTGACGGGATTATTCTGTCCGCCCCCGCGCTTTTGGCGCGTTCCACAATGCCGTGGTACCAGACCAGCCTGCTCTGGACGCTAGCGCATAGCTTGCCCTGGTTAAAACTCACGGGCAAAAACGTAGCTGTGATTCCATCCGACAACATCGAGATGTTGCGTGCTTTAGGCCGAGACCCTTGGGTCATCAAAGGCACGAGGGTCGAAACCATTTATGGCCTGGCTGATTTAATGGATGCCGCCTACGGCAGTGCCGATTCGGTGCATAGCCATACCCTCATGCTCTATGGCGAAAAAGATGAAATTATTCCCAAGCAGCCGACATTTGAGTTTTTACAAAAATTTCTCGCTTCAGATGAAGCAGATAAAAAAATAGCGTTTTATCAAAAAGGCTATCACATGCTATTGCGCGACTTGCAGGCGCCAACAACGTGGAAAGACATTGCCGCGTGGATTAGCAATAAGCCGCAACAGCTGCCTTCGGGAGCTGATCATCGGGCCCAGCAAATCCTGGCCCAAGCATCGATTGCAAAAACCGAATAAACGGCTGTTTTGAACTGGAAAGTCTACATTATCCAATGCTCCGACAATTCGCTTTACACTGGGATAACGCTGGATGTGCAGAGACGCTTTCAACAACATGCCTGCCGGCAAGGCGCGAAATACTTCCGCAACCGGCAGCCCGTAAAAGTAGTTTATTCGGAAAACTGCTCCAACCGCCGGACGGCTAGTCAACGGGAAATCTGCATCAAACAAATGGGGCGAGCCGAAAAGCTGAAACTGATCGATTCAACAAGCAATGATCCTGACACAAAAGTACAGGAAAACAAACCCTAGCAGAGAGAGGTTAAGCCAGAGCGGTGCAAGGCTCCAGAGTCAATTCAAGTTCTTTTAGACGGTAGTACAAGTCTTTTCTAAATCTGCCTGTTTGCACCGCGTCGTCTAAATCGCGATGAGACGCTGCTATAATACGAACATCGACCGCGATTTGTTCGCTGCCTCCCAAGCGAGTAATTGCTTTGTCTTCTATAAAGCGCAATAAACTAGTTTGCACGTCCTTCGACAATTCACAGATTTTATCCAGAAACAAAGTGCCGCCTTTTGCCGATTCAATTTGGCCAATTTTTTGCGCCTCCGCGCCGGGAAACGCGCCTTGCTCATAACCAAAAAGTTCAGCATGCAATTGACCTTTTTCAAGAGCGCCGCAATCCACCAAAACTAAGGGACTATCGGAACGCGGCGACTGCCTGTGAATGGCGCTGGCAATAAACTCCTTGCTGGTGTTAGTTTCTCCTTGAATAAGGACTGAGCTTTCTTCTCTCGCTATTTTTTCAATTTTCCGATTCAACTCATGCATCACGGAATTTTCTCCGAGAACCGGCGATTTTCTTGAACGGCCTGGGCCATCGCTGCCACCCTGATTATCGGATGACAATTGAGCCATACCATAGGTATGGCCTAAAACGTAAAGCATCTGCTCGGTACAAACAGGAAAAGTCAAATAATCATGGCAATATTTGAAGATGAGGCCTTTTTCCTGGCGCGGCTGAGTGAAATTACGAAAAAAATCTTCTGGCACGCCCATGATCCATTTGATTTGCGTGGAATAATTAAATAAACGTTTGATTTGATCCAGGCGCTTATTATCATCATCCAGTAAGCAAAGCCCGACGTAAAAAGGATGTCTGGCGATCAAGTCACGCGCCTGGCGCAACGATTTGACGATAAAAACCCGCCAATTTTCAGCCTCCAACGCTTCGCACACCTCATTCGGGCAATCATCGGTAGGAAAAAAAATCAGATTGCGATTTGCGGGATAGAATGAGTTCAGTGTGTTCATAAATGTACCCTGCTTACAAGGTTGTCGGCCTTAATCCAATGGTCCCGGTTGAGAATCCGTCTTCTCACCGCCATATCCTTCCAGTCTGGGTTCTGCTGCTTGTTGAAAGGCCGGCGCCGCAATAATTGCCAGATCACTCACGCAAACAAAACTTTTTCTGCTGGTGCCCGTTAATCTCTCCCGGGATAAAAAAAGTTCTATTGGCCGGGAAATTTGTCCGCTTTTTCTTACACGCTCTATAAAAAAACCCAGGCCAACTCAATGAAGCCAACGCAGGCTATTGACCATAAAAGTGTTTCCTGTATCTTGAACAAACAAGTTACGCGTATAATGACGCAATCAATCATGACGTTTTTACAATTAATTCAAAGGAACTCTCTACAATGAACAAACTTTTGTTGATTTGCCTGTCAGCCCTTTTTTTATCTGCTTGTGCCGATAAGAAACAATACGAGCAGGCGGTTTTAGAACAGATCAAGAAAGAACAGGATATCAAGGACTACAAAATAGACCCTGAGCGCATGGCCAAATGCGTGATAGAAACGACCTCGCCCAATATGCCGGGCGCTTTCGTTTTTGATCCGGACCGCATGATGGCTTATCGCAATTATGCAAAAATGTTGAACTTACCGACGCTGCCGGACCCGAAAAAAGCGCTGGAAGAACTGCCCAAAGACTTCGGCGGCGTCAAGCAGCTGCAAGAAGCGCGCAATAATTACAACGACAGCTTGATGAATTGTTACACTGCAATTCTGGCCGAGTCGGAAAAGTCTGATGAACCCGTGGAAGCCAAATAAAATTGTCATTGTTCAGCGTATTGTGATTCCTGATTAGCAAGAATCCTCCGCCAATACGAGAAATGTCCGGATTTTCGTCGTTCCGGCATGGATAGCCGGAACCCAGAAGCCAAGGATGGCTTTCACAGCCTACATCCCTGTAGTCTGGATACCAGCAATCCATATACGGTATGACACCGCCCGAGCTTGGCGTAAGACTCTTGCTAATCAAGTTGTGATTTATGGATGTGCGGGCTTATTGATTTAACCGCTTGCCTGCAACAGGATGTTGCAGGCAAAAGCCGGCTGTTCCAACGCAAATCCAATCCGCTTGCGCTCATTTCTCCCCAACTCAAACTAGCAATGCAGTCAACCCATGCAAAATCAGGAAAATGTCATGCCAAATGAGCCCTAAAACCTTTGCAAAAGTGTGAACTGGTCTATATTTAACGATGTTAATACTCAAGGATAAAGTACGGTTTGCTCTGTGCGTTGGCTGCAAAAATTATTTGCTAATAAACCTGAATGCCGAGGCATCGTCGGCATTAGCTTTTTGCCCATGGGCATCGCGATCGCGATCGCAAATTATTCCGGCAACGGCACCTTAAGGCTCATTTGCTGCCAATTTATCCCTGGCGCGGATAACCAATCCTGGCAGCGTAGTCTGGATGCTATCATTGATCAATACACGCTGGCACATTACGACTGCCACCTGGTGCTGAACCACGGACACTACCAGCGCATCAATATCGACGCTCCGGCTGTTCCCGATGGCGAAATTTCTGAAGCCATACGCTGGAAAATCAATGACCTTATCGAATTTCCGCTGGATAAAGCCGTCATCGATTTTTACCCATCGCCACCCGCGAAACGAGCCAACTCCGCGCAAATGCTTGAAGTTATCGCCTGTTCCAGCGATCAAATCGAGCTGCAAGCCGAAAAATGCATCAACGCCGGCCTGCAGCTCAAGGTCATCGATATTCAGGAAACCGTATTACGAAATTTAGCCGCGCTGCTGCCTGAAAATCATCGCGGCATCGCCATTCTGCATCTCCTGGAAGCAACAGGAACCATCTTGATTGAAAAAGACTCGACGATTTATTTATCCCGGCAGTTCGACATCGGCTATAAAAAACTGAATCTCGACTGTTATGGCATCGATAGCACAGAAAGCGCCCGTCAAACACAAACCCAATTAGCGCTGGAAATTCAACGATCGCTTGATTATGTGGAAAGTTATTACGGTATTCCGCCAATATCCGGTGTGGCAATTATTCCACTAGCAGAACATACCCAAAACTTGGTGGATATCCTGAACCAACACCTGGGAATCAGCACCCGCATCATGGATCTGTGCGCGCTGATCGATTGTGACATCCTCCTGGACGACGCCACACAATCGCTTTGCTCTCCGGTTATTGGTGCCACTTTGCGCCATCAGATCAGTCTCGCATGATTCAGCAAATCAACCTTTACCAGGACGCGATCCGGGAAAAATTTCAGGGCAGCGCTGTTAATCGCCACCTGGCAGTCCTGCTTGGACTCATCTCGATCCTGAGCATTTTCAGCCTGTACGGGCTATGGAACCTGTCGCAACTGCAAAGCCGGGTCGAAGCCAGCAAACAACAATTGACTGCCGAACAAACCCGGGTTTCCGCACTGCTGGCCAAATTCCCGAAACAGCAACAGGATCAGGCGCTCACCCAGCAAATCAGTCAAACGCAAGCAAAAATCATTGAACTGAACCAGGCCCTGCAATTTTTAGCGCAAGAAAATGCCTTGGTTGCCGGCGGTTTTTCCAGCTATCTCAGGGCCCTGGCAAATCAGTCGGCGCCAGAGCTTTGGCTGAGCAAGATTTATCTGGTCGCCGCCCAGCGCATAATCAATCTTGAGGGCAGCAGCACTCAAGCCGGACAGCTTCCTCGATTCTTGCAGCGCCTGCAAAATGAACCCGTCTTTCAGGGCCAGACTTTCGCCCAGTTGAGCCTGGAGAAATCCGAAAAAAATCCGGAGCAGCTGGATTTCAAGCTCAATACCACGATCAAGCAAAATAGCCATGAAGCTCGCCGCTAATCTGAGCCAGCGTTTTCAACGCTTAACCAGCCGGGAAAAAGCCATTGTCACGCTCACCGCCGCCATCGGCGTTTGGGGCCTGTGGGACAGATTAGTCTGGACGCCGCTGGCACAGCAACAGGAATTGCTGCAACAGGAGCTGCAGCAAAGCGCCAGGCAATTCACCGCTCAACAAGCAACGGTGGCGAAACTGACCAAGGCCATCGTTGATAATCCCAATCGGACAAATCAACAAAAACTCACCGAGCTCAATGCCGAATTGGCGCGTGTGCACAGCCAGTTGACTGCAACAAACCAACAATTCATTCCGCCTCGCTTGATGGCCAAAGCATTGAGCGATGTGCTGCAGCAGGATCAGCAATTAACGCTGGTCAAGCTCGATACTTTACCGGCCACCCAGCTAGGAAAAGAGAACAAACAATTTTTTCCGCTATACAAGCACGGCATCACCCTGACTTTTACCGGCGATTTCTGGCATACACTGGCTTATCTGAACGCCCTGGAAACGCTGAGCTGGCAGATTCACTGGGACAGCATCGATTATCAGGTAAAGACTCATCCTATTGCCGAAACCACCTTGCAGATTTACACCCAAAGCTTTGAGGAGAGCTGGCTTGGCGTCTAGCAAACCGCTCATTGTTGGCTGGATTTTACTGCTGCCGTTATGCGTAGGCGCTGAATTACGCGATCCGACCATGCCTCCCGCCACCGCTGATGCAGCGCTGACCAAGCCCCAAAGCGATGACCTGCTCAGGGTTTCCGCCATCTGGATATCGGCGCAAAGCCGGCGCGCGATCATTAACGGCGTTTCCGCCAAAACCGGCGAGACCATTTTAAACGGCGTCAAAGTCGCCCAGATTCGGCGCAATTCGGTGACGGTGATACAAAACGGCGTCAGCAAGACCCTGCACTTGCTGCAGAGTCCCTATAAAACCAAGTAAAGGGTAAACCAGATCAGCCAATGAAAAAATTATCATTGCTTCCTCCCCTGTTAATCGATTTATTGGTTGCCTGCACACCGGTTCAGTCAGCCAAGGACGCGCGCACGGAACAGTTTTTTGCGCCCGGCCCAACGCCGTCTCCGCACAACCTTCAGCAACCATCCGACGTCGCCAATTTGCCGTCGCGCCCGAACAGCCCGCAGGCCTTGCAGCACTACTCAGGCAAGCTGAAACGCGCCGGCGGCCTCAATGTTTCCGTGCATGAGGTGGACGCTCGCGAATTCTTTATGGGCCTGGTCGTCGACAGCGACGAAAACATGATTGTCCATCCCGAGGTCAAAGGCACTGTGTCGCTGGAATTAAAAAACGTCACAATCCCGCAGATTCTCGATGCCGTGCAAAAAGTCTATGGCTATGACTATAAACAATCCGACATCGGTTACATCATTTATCCGGCTACGCTGCAAACCCAAACTTTCAAGATAGACCGCCTGGATTTATTGCGTGAAGGCAAATCCAATACCTTCGTCTCTTCAGGACAAACCAATAACGGATCATCCAGTTACGGTAACGCGATGGGCTACGGCAATCAGCAATGGCAAGGCGGCAACCCGCCCTTTGGCTCCGGCCCGGGGAATGCTGGCGGCGCAAGCCCAAGAGCCTCCGGCAGCTCCATTACCAGCACTACCGAAACCGATTTCTGGAAAGAGCTCGACCAAGCCCTGCATGCCCTGATAGCAGTGGATAAGGAAGCCAGCGTAGTAATCAACCGGCAATCGGGTGTTGTGATCGCCCGCGCCAAACCAATGCAGTTGCGGGAAATTGAAAGTTTCTTGACGACCACGCAGAATCAGATCAGCCGCCAGGTTATTCTGGAAGCCAAAATACTCGAAGTGGTACTGAATGACACCCATCAGGACGGCGTGGAATGGAAAAGCATTATCCGGGAAGGTTTGCAGACTGCGCCGGTCCTGGTTGGTGACCCGGGCACGATTTTCACCTTGGCGTCGCGGGCAGGCAGCTTCCGCGCCGGTGACTTTACCGCTGTCGTGACTCTGCTTGAAAGCCAGGGCAAGACCAAAGTGCTGTCGAGCCCTCGGATTGCCACCTTGAACAATCAGCAAGCCATTATCAAGGTCGGCCAGGATGAAACCTTCGTTACCGGCATCTCGCCAGGCATCGTGACCGGCGGCCTCAACAGCGGCAATGTTCAACCCGCGCCCATTTTGTCCGCTTTTTTTTCCGGCATTGCCCTGGATGTCACTCCGCAAATCAATGACAACGGCGATATCACGTTGCATATTCATCCTTCGATCACCAAAGTCAAAAACCTGAACCGGGAATACCAAATAGACGGCAGCGGTGAAACCTCGGTCGTGCCGACAGCGCTGAACACAATCAGAGAGTCGGACAGCATCGTCCGCGCGCAGAACGGCCAGATCATTGTTCTGGGCGGCCTGATGCAGGACTCTTACGATGAAAACAAAGAGGGCGTCACCGGCTTCGACCGCATTCCCTATCTGGGAAATTTATTTAGAGTCAACACCGGCAATACGCAAAAATCGGAGCTGGTGATCCTGCTCAAGGCCACCCTGATCGGGCCCGATGGCGACTGGCAGAACAATATCGACGCCAGCCAGCAACGTTTTAACGATCTGGACGCCAAACCTCGCTGGCGATGAACGGCCGGATTGTCACAATGACCGGATCATTGATAACGAAGCCATGGATCTAAGAAAAAAAATTCGCATCGGCGACTTGCTGGTGCAAAATCAGATCATCAGCCACGAACAATTGTTGACCGCACTGACGGAACAAAAAAAAACCGGTCGCAAACTGGGCCGCACGCTGATCGACCTTGGCTTCATCAAAGAAACCGATCTGCTTAACTTTCTGTCCCGGCAACTGCAAATACCCTTTCTCGACATCATTCAATACCCGAGAAAAAACGACGTTGTTAAAACCTTGTCGGAGAGCCTGGCCCGACGCTTTCGCGTCATGTTGCTGGAATATAATGAACAGGACGCCCTGCTGGCCATGGCCGATCCCACTGACTTGCTGGGACTAGATGAAATAACGCGCATTCTGAAAAAACCTGTTCGCCCGGCCGTGGTCCGCGAGTCCGACCTGCTGGCCGCAATCGATCAAGCCTACCGGCGTACCGACGAGATCAACAGTCTTGCAGGACAACTACGAGACCAGCTGTCCGAGCAGGACGTTGACCTGAACACGTTATTAACCTCGGATGAAGTGGCCGATGCGCCGGTTGTCAAATTATTGCAGTCGCTATTTGAAGATGCGGTTCAGGCCAAAGCTTCGGATATTCATATTGAACCGGATGCTGGTGTACTTCGTATCCGGCAGCGGGTCGATGGGGTACTGATTGAGCAGGTTCTGGACGAGGTCAACATCGCGCCGGCACTGGTCGTGCGCTTGAAGATCATGTCCGGATTGAATATCTCGGAGAAGCGCCTGCCCCAGGATGGCCGCTTCAACATTCGCGTGAAGGGACGGACACTTGATGTGCGCCTGTCCATACTGCCGGTACAGCACGGTGAAGCGGTCGTGATGCGTTTACTGGATCACAGTCAGGGTCTGTTGAATCTGGATCATTTGGGCCTGCCTCCGGCCATTCTGAAAAACCTGCGCAAACATATCCGCAACCCACACGGCCTGATTCTGGTAACCGGCCCTACCGGCAGCGGCAAAACCACAACCCTGTATGCAACGCTGGCGGAAATCAATAATCCGGAAACCAAAATCATCACGGCAGAAGATCCGGTCGAATACAGCCTGCCCCGCATCAGCCAGGTTCAAGTCAACGATAAGGTCGGCCTTACCTTTGCCCGCATCCTGCGCTCGGCTCTGCGGCAAGACCCCGATATTATTCTGGTTGGCGAAATGCGCGACAGCGAAACCGCCGACATCGCGATTCGCGCTTCCATCACCGGTCATCTGGTGTTGTCAACCCTGCACACCAATGGCGCGATTGAAACCGCAACCCGTTTGATGGACATGGGCGTTGAGGGTTATATATTGGCCAGCGCGTTGAAAGCGATCATTGCTCAGCGCCTGGTCCGAAAAATTTGCAGCTACTGCTCGGAAAACGCTGAAATCGAACCCGGCAAGCTGGCCTGGCTGGAAAAGACGCAGGAAATGAATTTCAGCCAAATCCAGTTCAAGCGCGGACGTGGCTGCAATCAATGCAACCATAGCGGCTACCGGGGGCGTATCGGCGTTTATGAACTGCTGGAAATGACGACGCCCGCGCTGGACGCCCTGCGCCACAACGATGCGGCGGCATTTACTCGGGCCGCGTTACAAACACCCGGCTTTGTCCGTTATACCCGCTGCGCCTGTGACTATGCCCAACAGGGCATTACCACCGTCGACGAAGCCCTGCGTTTGATCAGCGCCGGAGACTGAAGTGCCCTATTTTCATTACAAAGCGCGAACGGCGGACGGCGAATTGGTCGAAAGCCTAATAGAAGCCGAAAGCGCTTTGCTGGCCGCACAAATTATCGCCAACCGGGGCCTGACGCCGGTTACGATCACGCGGCAGGAAACCCGCGGCAGTTTGGTTGAGCGTTTTAACCAGTGGCGGGCGCTGCAACAACTCGATATCACCGACCTGATGCTGTTCAGCCGGCAAATGTACAGCCTCACCAAAGCCGGCGTCCCGCTCATCAGAGCCTTGCGCAGCCTGATCGAGTCAACCCGGAATCCGGCCCTGGCCGATGCTTTGAAAGACACGGCAAAGCGCCTGGAATCCGGCTCCAGCCTGGCGCCGGCGCTGAACCAGCACAAACAGGTATTTTCGCCCCTGTTCGTCAACATCGTCAATGTCGGCGAAAGTTCGGGCAGCCTGGATTTGGCGTTTCTACAGCTGGCGCGCTATTTAGAACGCGAACGAGAAACTGAAACCCGAATTAAATCAGCGCTTCGCTATCCCGTAATGGTCATTGCCGCGATCAGCGTTGCGCTGATTATCGTCAATATCTACGTCATTCCCGCTTTTAAAGGGGTTTTTGACAAAATGCACGCCGAATTACCTTGGCAAACGCAATTATTGATTTCAATTTCAAATTTCACTGTCGCTTATTGGCCTTATCTGCTGATCATTCTGATCAGCAGCGCCGCCGCCATCGGCAAATACCTCACGACCACCCGGGGACGCCTGCTTTGGGATCGATGGCTGTTGCGCCTGCCGGCCATCGGCAGCATTATCGAACGCTCCACAATGGAGCGCTTTTCGCGATCGTTCGCGATGATTTTAACGGCCGGCGTGCCGCTCATCCAGGGCATTAACATCGTTTCGGCGGCGATTGGCAACAGTTATGTCGCGCTCAGGCTCGACCAATTGCGCATCGGCATTGAAAAAGGCGACACCATCAGCCGCATGGCGCGCAGCACTCAACTGTTTCCACCATTGGTCATTCAAATGCTGGTGGTCGGTGAGGAAACCGGCAATATCAGCGACATGCTGCTAGAAGTCGCCAATTTTTATGAAACCGAAATCGATGCCGAACTGAAAAATCTGGCCAGCGTCATAGAACCCGTATTAATCGTTATTATCGGCATCATGGTGCTGGTTTTAGCCTTGGGCATTTTCTTGCCGATGTGGAATTTATCGAGCGCAATGCAGCATTGATCGAAAGGAGATTTAGTTAATGCTTACTTCTACTTTGTCGGCTTTTAAATGACAAGAGTGTCCATCAAATCAATCATAAACTCCATTTCTTCATCTTCTATTTTTTGCCATGCAGTAAAACCAAGGCTCTCAAGGACGCTTTTTGCTTTTGATTCTTGGTTCATGTTGGTTAATATCGATTGAAGCTCTGATCTTTTGGCTATTAATTCTGGTCCAATCAATAACGAATGGTGGATTACGCTGATTTGGCTACGAACTAAAACTTTCATTTCCTTCTTTATCATGTTTGATAAATTATCGTAAGCTTCCGCCAAAAAAATACCCACATCGGTTTTATCTTGAATAATATTTTTAGCAACTTGAACATAAGTGTCACAAAGAACCCTTTTTATATTATTAGCCTCAATATTTCCGGGTTCTAATAAAATCATGCCGATCATCTGAACATCAGGATCATTTGTATAAGCAACACGAATGCCCGGAAACAAATCTTCGACACTGTTAATCGGGTTTTTATGGTTAATTGCAATTATCGCTTCGTCGGAAGTGCCCAATGGTTTGACAAGGGGTAAAAAACCTTTTTCACGGACAAGCATCGCTGCATCAAAAGGATTGGCATAAATTAAATCAATTTTATTATCAGAAATAGCCTCTCTTTGTTTTGAAAAATCATTGTACATTTCTAAATGTATCGGTAAATCAGTTTGCTTTTGTAACCATGTATTGAATATATACCAACCAGACAAATGATCTGGTGTAAAATCAGGGCTGACAGTAAATATGAATGGCATAAAGGTTGCTCCGTTAAAATAAGGTTGGGTAGCGCTTGATGCAGTCTTCGATTTTGGAACGGGCCGGTTTTCGCCGTACCGAGGTGTAACCGACTATCTTACCTTTTCTTATATTAGGTATAACGGTTGCCTTGACCCAATAAAATCCCCCATCTTTACGTAAGTTTTTAACGTAGCCTTGCCAGATTTTCTCATTGCAAATAGTATCCCATAAATCTTTGAACGCTACAGGCGGCATATCTGGATGCCGTAAAATCGAGTGTGGCGATCCAATAAGTTCGGATTCGGAATAGCCTGACATTTCAACAAAGGCTTGGTTAACTTTTTTAATAACTCCAGATGGATCAGTGCTTGAAACGATTAATTTACCGTCTGGATAGGGTGTTTCAATTTCGGAAACAAAAACTCGACGTTTTAACCCGCCATAAAGCTCAAGGATTATTTCTTTAGAATTGCCAACTATATCCTCTGGCTGCATATCTTTTAACATGATAGTACCCATTCTGTATGATTAGAGCATTTCAGAGATAGATTGCGCTGTTCTTTTTACATCTAAAAAAATTAAACCGAGCTTCGCGTTTGGTTTTGCTAATACGGTCAGAACCGCTTCTTTACCTGCATAAGTCATTAAAACATAACCCTTATCTCCTTTTATAAGGACTTGTTCCAAAGTACCGCGAGTTAATTCCTGAGCCGTTCTATCACCAAGCGACAGCATGGCGGCACTCATTGCACCAACACGATCCTCATCAATATTTGATGGTAAAACAGATGCTATGGTCAGACCATCTGTAGAAATAACCCCTGATGCTTCTATGTCGGCTGACGTGCCATTTAACTCCGACAAAATTGAAATTAATAAATCTGAGCGCATGATGCCTCCGAAAATTGATAAAAATTGAAAATGGCGGCTCTACATTTGGTACGGACAGAGCGGTTTGAATAAAATTAAATCGTTTTGATATCAGAACAAGATTGATAAATAACTGATATATCAAAGTTTATTTAACTTCCTTATAACTATAAGGGAAATAAAATCAGTCTAGTTGCTTTACGTGAAAATACAATCACGAAGATGTGCTTGCATACACAATATAAAGATGGAAAGTTCCATGGATAGTTAACTGAAAAATGATTCTGGAATCACTAAACAAATAATCATGGGCAGCCACAATTCAATAATGTAATAGAAAAATAGCTATACTCAGTTTGACGAGATTATCTGTTGGGTATGCCGATGATTATCTGTAACGATTGTTGTGAAGATGAGTATATAGCTAAACGTTTCTTTTTAGGCGAGACTGCTGCCGAGCGCCATGACTGGTATAACTGGACAGCCGAACAAGTACTTAACCATCTAGTTTTCCAAGTTTCAAAAAAACCCACCTTTTTAGAAGCGCATGTCGAGCGAATTTATTATTGTTTACGCCATAATTTCAACGAGCAGCTTTTAGGTGCTCTAGTTGATTTACTGCTTGTGCTTCAAGGCAAAGGTTTGATGTTGGCTAAACGTCTGATTGGGTGTTCTAAGCCTAGACTTACTGAAGAGCAGTTTGCTGCTTTGCTTGGTCAATTAAATAAAAAAGAGCTTGATAACAACATTATTTTTTACAACTATTATTCGGTGTTTAGCCAGGGCATCCTCTCCGTCACGCCTCTGTTGCAATGCCTTAAAGACAACGAGGTAAAAGTCAGCGACCCTTTGACTTTAGCCAGAGATTGTATTGAATTCAGTCAGCTTGACCATGCTGTCAATATTCTTGAGCAAGCGATTTTGCATCAGCCTGAAGTAAAGGAGTTACATTTTGAATTATTATCGCTTTATCGTTCAACGCGCAATGTAACGGGATTTAATCAGATGCATGAAAAGTTAAATGCACAACAAATCCCGTTGCCTATTGAATGGCGGCAATTGAGCGCTTTTTTTAGGCAGTTGAATCTTAATGACTGATCACTTAAAGCCTTTAAGGTTAGCGTTGCATGGCATGGATAGTCGACATGTAACAATGCTGATGCTGTTTTTGAAAGGTCCGTGTAAAGGCGAAGCGGTAGTTGTCAATTCACCAGAAGATGCGGATGCTAATGTGTTTGATGCAGATGTGCCTGAATCATTAAAGTTATTAACTGCCCATTTGAAACAAGAGCTACAAAAACCCGCCATTGTATTGACCCTGCAAAATTTCTCTCTGGAACAGGTTCTTTACGTTAAAAAGCCAGTTCAAACTGGCGATATGTTACGTGTATTAAATGAGGCAAAAAAACTAGCGAGCGAATTAGCGAAAAAAAAAGAAGCGCTTGATAAATTAGTTCCGGTATCGACTGCCGCGAATGATTTGTTTGATTTTTTTAATGATGAGCTATTTCATTATCTGGCTTCGTCAAAATGGGAAGATGACCCTGTTCCGGACTTGTCGGACGAGCGGCAGACAATACACACAACAAACCTTTCGCATCATGAAGACAGCATTGTTTTTTCGCAGGCGACCTTGCTCTCTGGTAGCGACTCATTCGCCCAAGAGAGCGCTGCAATTGAATTTTCTAAACAAGAAGAAATTGATCGAAAGGATGAGGCTGATGAATTTAACGAAAGCCAAGCAGATAATACCGGAAACTCTGTTCCACCGAGTCCAATTAGCTCCGAATCGGTTTTACCGGTCGATGGCGAAGTAAAAGAATCCAATCAAGCATTAAATGATAGTCATGAACCCAATCTTAAAAATTATGTAATTGATCTGGAACTGAGTAAAACCGCAAAGCATCAGACTGCAATGCGTCTGGATGAAAAAGGCTTTCATGAACGTATTGCTGCTATTGAAGAGATAGACCTGAAGAGGCCGGAATCATCATGGAACTATAACCCAAAAGATTACTTGCAAGGCTATTTTCAGGATGCCTTGATCCTAAGTCGAAGACAGAATATGCCAGTGATGCTTCAATCTGCTTGGCAGCCCATAACCTTATTACCAAGAACACAGGAAGTTTGGCTTAAAGCCGACGATTCGGAATTAAGCTTTTTTGCCGGAATAAAATTAAAGCATAAAACCATCGATAGCAAAATATCGTTTACTGCGGTGGATCCAGCAACAATGAACTTAACTGTTGCGTTAGATAAATTTCAAACTATGGAAGCATTTCTATGGAAACTTGCCTGCTGGGCATCAAAAGGGCGTTTTCCGCAAGCTATCAATGTCGATCAGCCCGTCTGTTTGAAATATTGGCCTAACTTTACTCGCCTGCTGATTACTCCGCACGCTCTTAGAATTGCAGCTTTATTAATCAAAGGTCCGAGAAACATGAGCAATATTGCTAGAGTGCTTAATATAAAGCCTCAATATGTTTATGTGTTCATTAGCGCAGCCTATGCGGTTGGCTTGGTTAGTCAAGCCAAACGTCAGTCGGATCTATTAGTACAGCCACAAGCCACGATGTCGAATAAAACGCAGGGATTATTAGCCAGGATTATGAGCAAATTACGAAAATAATCGATTTTTCGCAACCACTTTTCTTCGCGCCTTTATGAAATTTATTCCATGAGCCACTATAAAATTATCTTTACTGGTCCGGTAGGTGCTGGAAAAACTACCGCCATAGACTCCATCAGCGATGTCCCGCCGGTTAAAACAGATAGTTCTGCTACCGATATGACAAAATCAAGAAAGCCTTCAACGACGGTGGCCATGGATTATGGTGTAATGATTCTTGAAGATGGCGAAAAGATTCATCTTTATGGAACTCCCGGGCAGGAACGGTTCGATTTTATGTGGGATATTTTAGTTGCTGGAGGTATCGGGTTAATTTTGCTTCTCGATAATACCCGCCCTGATCCTTTCAAAGATATGTGGTTTTTTTTGGAGTCGTTTAAGCATTTTATCGCTGAAACCGGCGTAGCTATCGGCGTTACACAAATGGATATTAGCCATAAGCCAACCATTGCTGACTATCAAACCCAACTGCAAATTTCAAATTTGAATCCCCCGGTTTTTGCTGTGGATGCCAGAGTTAAAGATGATGTGTCCTTATTGGTTCAATCGCTGCTTTATTCTTTGGATCCTGGTTTGATGGAATAACAATGAACCAATATAGCTTAACCGAAGGACTCTATTTATATCCCACGCCTGCAGGAGCGTATTATGCCGTTTCTGCGAATGATCTTGACAAGCCCCGTCAATTTATCAGGCAAATTCTGCAACAATTGGAAACACAAGCATTAACAACTGAAAATCTAATAAAGCTGTCTGGTCTCAGTGATCCACAAAAGTGCTTCGAGTTGCTCTATCGCTGTCAGAAGCTCGGTTGGGTACAAGGCTTGACTGCCAAACGGGCATACCCGGATCAGCTATTGGAGAATATATTGCCTAATCTACTGGGTAAAATGTCGGAAAGCGGTAAAGTTCTATTAGCCGATATGCAAGGATTTTATTTGGCCAGCCATGGATTTCCGCACGAAGTGGCCGAAGAGTTGTCGGCATTGAGTGCTGAACTAGCATCCATTCATAAGCATCGTTCCGGTGTATTGAGCAATTTAGGCTTGACCAGCCAGTCATGGGCAATCGTGGATGTATTTGGCAATAGCCAAATTGGTTTTTGGCCTTTATTCATAGGAAAAAACCGTTTTGTTATTGTGATTTCCGGTGTGCCGCATTTTAATCAACCGGAACTGGTTGATTTGATATGGACGTTATCTGTCCGCTATGCAGGGCAAAGTCAGGCATGATTGGACAAGAAAATATCCGGCAGGTTAAAGAATGCTTGTCTTTTCCAAATGAGACTATCTGATTACACAGCTGCTTCTGTGTAATCAGAAGTTTCTTTGGCCTTCAATAAAAATTCGGCTGAACAATCCGATGTTCTGCGGTATCATCCGCTTTTACCTACTCACTTCTTTACAAAAAATACGGTATCGCTATGACCCAAGACGAATTAAAACAAAAAGTCGCTCAAGCCGCTTTAAAATACATCAAAGACATTCCCATCATTGGCGTAGGCACAGGCTCTACAACCAACTATTTCATCGAGTATCTAGCTGATTACAGAGCCGACATTGAAGGCGCGGTCTCCAGTTCTGTCGGCACGACTGAACGCCTGAATAAAGTTGGCATTCCCGTTTTGGATTTGAATGCCGTAGGCACCCTGGAAGTTTATATCGACGGCGCAGACGAGATCAGCCCGCTGAAACAACTGATCAAAGGCGGCGGCGCCGCTTTAACGCGGGAAAAAATCATCGCGGCCGCCAGCAAAAAATTTGTTTGCATTGCCGACAGCTCCAAATGCGTCGATGTCTTGGGCGGCTTCCCGTTGCCCGTGGAAGTGATTCCGATGGCCAGAAGCTATGTCGCGCGGGAAATCGTCAAGCTGGGCGGACAGCCGATTTGGCGGGAAAACTGTGTCACCGATAATCATAATCACATCATTGATGTGCATAATCTGTACATCAGAGAACCGATCAAGCTGGAGCAAACCATCAACAACATTACCGGTGTTGTGGCCGTCGGTTTGTTTGCAGCCCGTACTGCCGATGTTGTTTTGGTGGGCAGAGGCGAAGAAGTAATCACGCTTTAAAATAAATTGCAAGCTTTGTAGGGTGGGCAACGTTTTTTTCCCACCGTTTTACTGCATTGGGTTTTTTGAATCTTGAATGTTTGGCTGTCTGGATTCTGTCTTATATTCGTCATGAAGGAGATTAATATGTCGACATCATTAGCAGCTTTGTTAATTACGTTGCTAGTGGTTAATGCCATCGTTTTGGGGTTGATTTGGTATATCAAACATCATTCGCTGCGAGGCGGGAAGCCGAGTAGTCCCCAGAAGCGATAGGGCTGTGCGATTTCACGTCCGTGCCGAAGGCGCAGAGTGAAATTGCACAGCATCCCGACATCGCGTCGAGTCATTTGCGCAGCGACGTCACCGAGCGTGGTAAAGCGAGGTGGCGAGCGTAGCAGGACGGCTGGGGCCGCCGAAGGCATGGGTTGCCGCGTCATTTTTGCCGCTTGCTTGGGCTTGGATGCCCAAAACAAGCTTTCGCAAAAATAGCGGCACTATCGAGCATATCCGTTTTTGTAGGGTGGGCAGCGCTTTTCTGCCCACCATTGAGCATTATCGCATTTGTTCCGCGTGGGCACGAACAGCATGTGCCCACGCTACTGGGCTAATTGACTTTGAGCTTTTCGATCGGGGCTGGCATTGGCGCGACATCGTAAATTCCGGTCAATTTACGTCTGAACTCATCGGAAATGACGCGGGAATCTTGTTTGGATTGCACGACTCGTGGGGTAATCAACACGACCAATTCTGTTTTTACATTGTCTTTTGATGTACTACCGAATAATGGCCCAATTAATGGTAGCTCGTGCAAAAAAGGTAACCCCGTTTTATTGTAAGTGGCATTTTCTTTTATTAATCCGCCTAACACCAAAGTCTCCCCATTATGCACAGCAACAGAGCTAGTAATTTCACGCGTTAAAATATCAGGATTACCCGTAGGAATATTATTATCATCCAATGGAACCGGCCCCGGATCTTCAACGCTCTGCTCTACATCCATAATAACCAAGCCACTTGCGTTTACGCGGGGTTTTATTTTTAATTTAACTCCAGTTTTACGTTGTTGCACTGAATTGGTAGATACTAAACCCGTATTAACACCGCCGCTCAACGGCGTACTTTGTGACGTTCTAAGAGATATTTCGTTACCCACTTGAATCGATGCTTCCTGATTATTCAATACCATTAACGACGGCGAAGAAACTACATTAATATTCTTTTTTGTCGCCTCGGCATTTAATACCGCTCTGATATCGCCCGAGTTACTCAAAAATTGATAGCCAAAACCGCCTGTCGCGACGCCAGCCGCAATGCTGGTTAGACTAACCCCGTCCTGACCACCAACATTAAGCGCATTTTGACCACCATTGTTGTGGCTCAAGTACCATTTAATCCCATATTTCAAATTATCGTTCAGCGTAACATCCACAATCGTCGCGTCAATTAAAACCTGCAAGGGCAACACATCAAGCTGTTTAATCACAGGCAGTAACAACTCATACTCCTGCGGGGTAGCGACAATCACCAACGAATTATTCGCGACATCGGCAATAATTTTCACATTTTCCAGTAACCCATCGCCACCACCCCCTGAAGATGATGATTTTTTACTGGCCGAACTTGTTTTTTGTACGCTTTGTTTTTCAGTAGACTGCTTATTGGTGATTTCACCGGCTGCTTGTCCAGGTGCAACTTTGGCTGCTTTTTCTTTTTTAGCGCCGCCGCCAGCACCGGTAAAAATCTCATTCAACGTCCCAGCCAGTTCTTCGGCATCGACGTTTTGCACCTTATAAACATTGACGCCGCCGCTGGAAGCGGTATTGGCCCGATCCAGCCGGTATATCCAGCTTTCGACATCCTTTAAATAATGGGCCTGATGCGTTATCGCCATAATGGCATTTAATCTATCGACCGCAAGAAAACGAAAAAAATCACCCCCATCTTTGCTACCACTTTTCGGGAAAATTTCTTCCAATTCCTTGATAACCGTATCCGGTTCGACATGGGACAGCGGAAATAAAGCAAACGATCGGCCACGCAAGATGTCAATATCAAACGTATTGATCAAGTCCATCACCCGCGCCATTTCATCGGCGGTTCCCGACGCAATCAGCATGTTGCGCTCGGCATCAACATGCAGAATGGTTTTTTCATGCACCAGCGGCTTAAGCACTTCGGCGATGTCGGCAACCGCCACATTGCGGATCGGAAATACGCGCGTCTGATAACCTGACCGGCCAGAAGACGCAATACTTGAATTATAGAGAGCCTCTGCCGCCGGTTCGATATGATAAATCTTACCGTCTCTGACCAAAGCGGCGTTGTTCATGCGCAAGACCATTTCCAAAGTCGGCAGCAATTCTTCCTTGGTTAAAGCTTCCGTGGTCTGCAAGGTCACTTTACCAGACACTTTGGGGCTTAAAACATAGTTTTGGCCCAAAATATCGCCCAAAATGACTTTCGCCACTTCTCCTAAATCAGCCTCATCAAAATTCAAGCTATAAGAGCCTTCGCCGGCCGGCTTTGCCTTGCGCTGCTGCGACCCGACATCGGCGACAAAACGATCGTTGCCGGGAAAAAATTCATTTTTTGCTTTTTCGTCCGATGCGGGCTTTTTATTCTGTAAATCTTTAAAAACCGTTTCTGGCTGCTGGCTATCCTGGTATGGCTCAACAGGTGGCAAGGGCAATTTGGAGGCCAAGTTGGGCCCCATCAGTTCGCAACTGGACAAAGACAAGCTAAGGGCCATCCACAATGCCGTCGTCGATCTATTAAACTTATTCTTCATTAGTCATGTTCTCAAAAGATTCTTCAGGAATTTCTTCCGGTGGTGGAATAATTTCTTGCTCCGGCGCTATTTCGGGCGGCTGTTCAATCGGCACAGCCGGAATCGGAGGCGGCACGGCTGGCGCCGGGATGGCCGGACTGGTTTTAGTTTGCGCTGTTTTAGGTTTTGCTTTATGCAACAGCACTTCCTTTTTACTAGCGCCCTGCATCAAAATAGCCCGGTCACTGCGGATCTCGGTCAGTTTCCAACCATCAAGCTCGCCGCCGACAGCCACTTTGCGGTAATTGTCCTTCGGCACTTTGGTCTTGGTTCGACTAAACAAGGCCGATAATTTATCTTTCTTAGTATAAACGCCATTCAGCTCCCAATCGAAAACCAGTGGTGCAACGGGCGCTTGTTGGGCTTCCTGCTTTGGCTCTTCAACCGGTTTTCTACCTTTAATAAAAAGCGGTCTGGCGACCAGCTGGTCATAACTTTCTTCACCCTGCTTGTTGAGTTCAATACGGGGCATTTCATCAACCGGCATTTGTTTCGCGGCAGCGGCTGTTGAAGCCAACAATGCCTGTTGAGCGTATAGGGCATACAACCACTCAACCGCCATTACCAGCAGCAGAACACCACAGATAGAAGCCAACAGCATTATCAACTTTCTGTTCATGCTGCTGGCTTCCTCATAAAAGTAACGGCCTGAAAATTGACATTTAAATCATTACTGGGATCGATTTGCCGGGTCACTCGATTGCGAACGCCCCTTACCGGCCTGATATCGATTTGATCGATTACAATTAAAGGCGTAGAGGTTTCTATTTTATATAACACCGAACGCAGCACTTCGCTGCTGCCAGTCATCCTGACTCGAACTGAGATGCGGGTAAAATCGCCTTTGCTGCTGACGGGTATGCTCTGCGTGCTGCTTAGCTGTCCGCCGGCTTCGACGATGGCCTTTTTAATGAACTCCTGCATTTCGGCGGAAGCCAGCGCATCCGTGCCTTGGCTGTTGAAATAGCCTTGCTGCTGATGTTGCTCTTTGATATTGGACATACTGGCCAAAACCGCTTCCTTATTAGCCAAAATACGTTCGTATTGTTGCAAGCGAAACACTAAAGCGGTTTTGGCTTCATTGAGTTCCAGGCCTTTGCTCAGCAGAGGAACGATGAGCAGCAAACTGACCGTTCCGATCACAAACACCAGTAGCGCCACTGCAAGCCAATGTTGGGTGAGCTGGTTATTAGTTAGCTCCATGGCCACCTCCCGCCTTCGCTTGTGTTAAGGCCGCTGTTGCCGTTGAATCAGGCGTTTTAATCGAAGTCGCATCGACAGTAATTTGAAAACGCTCCAATTTACTGACATTATCTTGCGTAACCGGCGATACAAAGCGGGCATTGGCAAATAATTCCGATGCTTCAAGCACGGAAATCAAATTCGATGCGGCAGGCGATTCGCCCTGTACTTGCAAATGACCGTCGGCATATTGCAAATAGGTCAACCAGGTATCGTCTTTAATCAAGGTGCTTAAGGTATTCAACATCTCCAAAATGGCTGGCGTTTCATTCTTTTGGTCGATCAGTTTACGTGTTTCATCAATAACCGAGTCTATTTCCATCTGTAAGGCTTTAATTTTTTTGGCTTCCTTTTCGATCGGGATGATTTTCGCTTCGAGATCCTGAATCGCCCGGTATTCAAACCAAACGGGCATTGCGAAAACAGCCAAGAATAATAAAAACACCGTTGTCAGCATGGCCGAGTAAATAATCCGGGGCGTATTTGAAGTTTTATGCCGAAGCGACTCAGGCAGCAAATTGTAGTAGTCGTCATCTTGATCAAGATCATTCGGCGCGTCTTCATAATCAACAAATACGGGCGTCATGCCAAAAAGCCCCAGGTCTTCGAAAAAGCCATCCAGTATCTTGCGATCGGTGAGAATTAATAAAACTCTGACATGATCCGAATCCTTTTCCTTCTTTAACCTTTTTACAGCAAAATACGCCTGATCCGGCGTAAACGGCGTGTATCGGGATAACTCATAGGAAATCACCTGATACAGGTTTTCGGCAGCAACTGCCGGCAATGCAATTTCTTTTTGCAAGGCATATTTTCCAGTCAAGCGAAAAACCAGATTAGCTTTCATCAAACGCTCATCACTGGCTAATAAAGCCTTATACTGCTCAGCACCGGCTTCATTACGATCAAATTTGGCGAGCGATTGATTGCGCTCATCCAGATAATAGGCCAAATCAAACTGGTCGCCATCCGGACGCACAAGAATGGTGCCACGGCCCTCTTCAATGATTTGTCTTAATTTTTCCGGGACTAAAAAGGCAAGTTCCCGCTTCCACCAGCGAAAAAACTTTTTAGCATCAAGATTGATTTCAGAGTTCAGATTCAGCATATTCTGCTACGAGTAATTGGCTCATTTCATCAGAAAACAGGGATTCTTTGCCATAGAGACTGCGTTGCCATTTGAGTATTTGAAAAGGCGAGGACGCGGACGCATTGCCGGAGGATTCCGTAACCAGGGCATTAAGCAGGGCGCTCGATCCATCGCTAAGTTTAGCCTCGACAATGATTGTAAGCGCGTGGCTGGCCGCAGCACTTCCGCCCTGGTCTGTTATACCCGGAAATGGCGGCATCGGCACACCCATTCTGGCGCTATCCAGCCGGGCTAAAATAAAACTCTCGACAACGCTCGCATCGACTCCCGGTAAAACCTGCAACACTTCTTTTGATGCCGTCTGATTATCAGCCTGGCCTTGCTTCGAATGCACCGTCACCAAAGGCTCCAACCATTTATAGACATCTTCGTTAACTCCCAATACCATCTGCAATTCTTCAATACTCTGAAACGGCTTATTACGCGGCTGGTAACTCAAACCAGCCGATTTATATTCTTTTTTTTCGGCGCCATCGATATGCACCAGATCATCGCTGTCACGCCAGTCAATAATCGCGCCGACCAAGGCATTTTGCTGGTCCTCATCGACTGGCGCATGCATCATGATGCTTTGTAAAAGGATCTGGTCGGCCTTGTTAATATCAATCTTCCCTGATTCCGATAATAACCGGATTCTAACTTTAGCCTCTAACCCATTATTAACATTAGCATAGTCTACTTGATAAACATTGCCATCCGCCCGCCAGCGTTTGGTCTGGTCGAGAGCCATCATCATCGACTCGGCGATAGCCAGCCCGGCCTCAGCCAACGCCAAGGCTTCAGCATTATTTTTGACCTGCTCGACTATGGCCAGCTGTCTGCGCATGCTCAACGAAAATCCTCCGGCCATGATTGCCATCAAACTAAGCATCCATAGCACGAGAACTAGCGCAATGCCCTTTTGCCTTATCCGTCCAGTCACAAAAGCCGAATGGTTCATCATTCCACGCAGCATCAATGCCATGCCAAAACCAGGCAATTAAAAAGCCAGTCCGCCTGGCAACAAAAATAACGAAATTTGGCTTGAACAAAACCGCAAAGTATGACAGAAAAATACCGGCGCATCATTACAACAAACCATCCTGTTCCAACTCATTGGCGTTATTAGCATTGATAGTGGCGTCATTAGCAACCTTGAGCTCAATGATCATATCTGGCCAATACATGCCATTTTTTAGTCCGATGTGGATTTTGACCAGTTTGGGTTGGGTCTGCTTATCCAGCCATTCGTTTTGCCAGACACCCTCACTAAAACCATCTTCAGAACCAAAATACTCAAATGAAAATTCGCTGACATGACTCACTAAAGTAACTTCTTCCTTCGTCGATTCCTGGTCTTCAGCCGCTGGAAAAAAGGGCGTCAGCGCCACCTTGATTACTGGATCACGGTCTTCTTGCTGTAGAAAGATTGAAAACAATTGCGGCCCCGGTTTCCCGACACTGGCCGGAAACGCAGAAACAAATTGAAGTGACTCCGGTTTACCCTGAAATGAAAACACTTTTTCATCCCCGTCAAAATCATTCCATAAAGGCCTGGACGACGATAAATGGCGCTGGAAAAAATTATAAACAACTGCAATTTCATCAACTTCAGCAATTCTATTTTCACCTTTTTCCCAACTGTCGGCGCATATTCTCATGCTGGAGAATAACAGCACCACCATCAAGCTTAACAAAGTTAACGCAATCAGTACTTCGATCAGCGTAAACCCTTGAACGGTCTTATTGCGCACCATGAGCCTTATTAACCAACTTCAACGTGGTTAAATCAAGTTGCCGATCCTCACCCTCATCGTCACCCCAATTAACGGTCACTTTTACTTTAACCAAATTTGCTTTTTCGTTGAGTGGATCAGCAGACATGGACGTCAGCTGATAGGGACTGACTTCAAACAACCAACGATATTTCTCGTTTTCGATGCCGGATTCCTGGCCGACTTTCAAGGTTTTTTCCGAACTGGCGGCCAACAGCGATTCAGCAATCTGAACAGCCGCCGTATACTCTTCCGCCACAAGCGCCGTATTAGCGCCTCCCGAAAATATGTTTAAAAGAATTCCCAGCGAGACGGCCAAAATGGAGAAAGCAATTAGCATTTCCAATAATGAAAAACCTTGCTGTCTAATCACTGGCATCGCTTTCTTCAAGCTCGATCAAGCCGGTCAGCCAGTTGATGTCAACTTTCCAAGCCCTACCATCCTGCTCCAATTTCACGCGCCCTCCAGACGAAGAGCCATCGGCAAAAAAACGAATGCTGCCCTGACCTTCGCCATCAAGCTCTTTTTTAGCGGTAATTAAAGTCAAATCAATACTCTGAGGAATCTCAAACATTCGCTCGCGCCCTGAAACAGTGTAAGTATTTTCGGCCAAATCGAAGGTGACCGCACGATCCTGATGCGTCATTAAAGCCTGACCCCTGGCAAAACGCAGCGCTGACACAATATCCCGCGCCGCTCTTTGATGTTCCGTTGCGCTATGACCCGATGATAACTTCATGCCGAGCGCCGCAAAGCCTAAAACCGCAATAACCAGCACCATCATCAATTCAAGCAGCGTAAAGCCCCGATTCAGGCGCAAGACGCAAGGCGCAAGGCGCAGACAAAACAAGCCTTGTGCCTTGCGCCTTGAACCTTGAACCTGATTATCCCTCATTCCCAACTGACGATATCTTGATCTTCGCCTTCTCCGCCTTCACGGCCGTCTGCGCCCAAGCTCAGCAAATCGAACTTTCCATGTTCGCCAGGCGATACATATTTATATTCATTGTTCCAAGGATCTAAAGGAATCTTGGACTTCCGCAAATAAGGTCCATTCCACCGCTTGGCGCTATCAGGCGACTCAACCAAGGCCTTCAATCCTTCTTCGCTAGTTGGATAAGTACCCAAATCCAGCTTATACATATCCAGCGTAGCCGCTAAGTCTTCTATCTGCACCTTAGCCGCTTTAACCTTCGACTCGCCCATGTGCTTCATCACTTGAGGGCCGACAATCCCGGCCAACATCGCGATAATGCCTAATACCACTAATAACTCGAGCAAGGTAAATCCAGCTTCTGAGTAACGTTTAATTTGTTTCATGCTTTCACATTCCATTCATTGATTAAGTGAGTTAAAAGCAGCCGGCAAAATACCAGAACTACGCCCGCGGCTTTTAAACGATAATAAATAATAAGCCTTAAGATTGATATAACTTTCAGGAATGCACACCGAAAAATTAAAATGCGAGATCATTGACGCTTAAAATAGCCAGTAAAATCGATACGATTATGCCGGCGATCATCAAACCCAGGGTAATGATCAGCGCAGGCTCAAGAAGCGCCAACAGGCGCTGAATCGACATTCGGAGCTGCTTATCATAAATAGTGGCGACCCGCAGCAGCATTTCTTCCAGACGCCCGGTTTCCTCGCCCATCTTGATCATTTGCATCGCCATTTTTGGAAACAATCCTTTCTCCAATAAAGCATCCGACATATGCTTACCCTGTTTCAATTTTTCTTCGGTATCCTGAATAGCAGCGGCGATAATCTGATTATCGACCGTTTCACGCACAATCCCCATCGCCGCCAGTATGGAAACGCCATTGCCCAATAAAGTTCCCAACGTTCGGCTAATATTTGCGGTTTCCTTATTGAGAATAATGGTTCCGGCCAAAGGCAGCTTTAAAAACCGTCCATCCCAAGCCTTCTTAGTCAGCGGATCAGCCAATTGAAAGCGCATGAATCCGCTGATAAAAACAAAACCGCCAATCAGCAGCCACCAGTAACTCTGCAACCATTCAGCCAAACCAACCACGATCTGCGTTGGCACCGGCAAAGCCTTGCCGGCGCTGGCAAACATTTCGCTAAATTGCGGTACTACAAAAGTCAGCATGACAAATAACGAGGCCACCGACATAATTAACAAGATTGCCGGATAGATCAATGCGGTGCTAACCGTGTCCTTTAATTCTTGTGAACGTTCCAAATAATCTGACAAGCGCACCAACACCTCGGACAAACCACCGCCCGCCTCGCCTGCACGGATCATATTCAGATAAAACTTGGTGAACACGCCGGCTTGTTTTTCCAGTGCGTCAGCCAGCGATGAACCGCCTTTAACCAGGTCGAGCACCCGCACAATCAACTTGCTCAACCGGGGTTTGTCTTCAGTCAGATCAATTAGAACTGATAGCGACTTATCCAAGGGCAAGCCTGATTCGAGCAAAGTTGCCAGCTCGCTAGTAAATAGCGCGATATCTTTGGGACTCAACTTGGATTGTTTCGCGCCCAGTCCCATGCCAAATAACGACCGACTGGAAGCTGGCGTCACTCGAATCGGAATATAGCCTTCGGACTGCAGGGACGTTATTAATTGCTGCTCGCTAATCGCGTCGCGAATGCCTTCTTCGGTTTCGCCCAGGCTATTGATGGCTTTATAAGTAAACAAGGCCATTAGGACTCCGCAGTCACCCGCATGACTTCTTCCAGTGTCGTAATGCCCTGTACAACTTTCATCAGGCCATTTTCATACAGGGTTGACATGCCTTCCTCGACAGCCAATTTTTGAATCGCGCCGACTTCTTCGTGCGCCATAATCAATCTACGAATAGGATCGGTCATCGGTAAAAATTCTATAATCGCAAGCCGGCCGCGATAGCCCATTCCGGCGCAATTTGAACAGCCCACCGGTTTGTATAAAACAATATCGCCGTCAGGCACAAAGCGGCGTAAACGCAATTCGTTAATGACTTCGGGCGGCGCCGAGAAAGGCAATTTACAGGATGGGCACAGTCTTCTAACCAGCCGCTGCGCCAAAATACCGTTGACTGTCGAGGTCAGCAAATATTCCTCCAGCCCCATGTCTAATAGTCGCGTAACGCCGCCAGCCGCGTCGTTGGTGTGCAAAGTCGACAACACCAAGTGCCCGGTTAAAGCCGACTGCACCGCTATGCTTGCGGTTTCAAGATCGCGCATTTCGCCAATCATGATGACATCGGGGTCTTGCCGGACAATCGACCGCAAGGCTGACGCAAAGGTTAAACCAATCTGTGGTTTGGCCTGAATCTGATTAATCCCTTCCATTTGATATTCGACCGGATCTTCAACAGTGATGATTTTTCGTTCCGAGGTATTTAACACTTTTAAAGCCGCGTACATTGTGGTGGATTTTCCGCTGCCGGTGGGGCCTGTGATCAAAATAATGCCATGCGGCATGGCCAGAACATCGAGAAACTTCTGTAAATGCTTGCCTTCAAAGCCCAGCGAGGCAAAATCGAACACGGTGGCTTCCTTATCCAACAAACGGATCACGACACTCTCGCCATACATAGTGGGTATCGTCGATACCCGCAAATCCAGCTCCTTACCGAGCATCTGCACTTTAATGCGGCCATCCTGAGGCAAGCGGCGCTCAGCGATATTCAACTTGGCCATGATTTTGATCCGCGAAATCACCGCAGCTTGGGATTTTACCGGCGGCGCATGGATTTCCTGCAAAACGCCGTCAACCCGCAAGCGGACTTTCAAGCTTTGCTCAAAGGGTTCGATATGAATATCAGACGCCTTGGTTTCAATGGCCCGCTGCATGATCAAATTAACCATCTTGATCACCGGAGCCTCGCTGGCCAAGTCCTTCAGATGCTCCAAATCTTCTTCGCCAATGTCGTCAACATTTAAATCGTCAACAATTTTATCCATTTGCGAACGGCCTTCGCCGTACTGAATTTCCAAGGCTTTATCGATTTCCGAAAGCAAGCCTACTTTGGCGATAATTTTTTTACCGGTCGCCAAACGCAAGGCGTCAATGACAAACGGATCCTCCGGATCCATCATCGCCAAGGTAATCGAATCATCATCTTGGCTTAAGCCTATGACATGATATTGCTTTAAAAAGCGCAGCGAAATAGCCTCAGGCAGCTGTTTTTCGAGCGGATACAAGTCGACAGTCACTTTCTCGAACGCACCCGAAGCCACAAAAGCATCGGCAACATCCAGCTCAGAACACAAACCCAGCTTAACCAGCAATTGAGGCAGACCTTCGGCAACTGCTGTTTTCTGCACCCGTTCGACCTTTTTAAGCTCGCCGGCTGAAAGTTTGTCCCGCTCTTGCAAGGTTTGTAACAAAGATTGATAAGCTATTGATTCATTGGTCATTAAAATTAACTCAAGCGTTTTGTTCGATAGATAATTAGCACTTAAGACTTATCGTTCTCGGTCAACTCGGACTCGATCGCAACGATCTCATCGGTCTTTCCAGAGACTGGCTGCTCGCTAAAAAATTCATGACTTACAGCCAATTACATCATAAAACGAATAATGGCTTTAATAGTAGTTCAAAATACATAAAAATAATTTCTCTCCCGCTCAAGCCGCAGCAGATCAAAATGCGTTTTAATCCAGCTTATCGCCCGATAGCAAGGCTTGAGCCAAAACAACGATTTCGCGTTCGTCGATGTCTCTAATCGAAAAATCCTGTTTGTTTAACTTATAGGGATTCACAATGGAGGCCGATTTGACAACTTTATTAATTGCCGTCTGATAAACTCTACTCACCGGCGTTGGCCCAAAAATGGTAACCGACGGCTTGTTCAAAGCCCAGGCCATATGCGTAGGCCCCGTATCATTGCCAATCAGCAAATCGGCTTTTGCGATAACGGCTTTCAAATCATTTAAATCGAGCTTTGGCATTACCAATATATTATCCGCCTGCGACGCCATCCATTCAGCCGCCTTTTTTTCCTGCTCCGAGCCCCAAATCACCCAGCACTGCGCTGGCAAGGCTTGAGCAATTTTGACATACTTGGCTGCAGGATAATTCCTGCTTGGCCAGGTCGAGCCAATCACCATGACAACATGACGCCGGCCTTTATCAAACAAATTCATGACATTGGAATTTTCGCCCCGATAAAATAAGAAAGCCTGCTTATTGACGATCTGTTCATGCCTTATCGCAAATCCCAAAGGCTGCGACAATACCAACGCGTTACGGTCGATGGTGTTGGCGTCATAGGCGCAAGCCACCTTGATCGAATAAAAGCAAGCCGCCGCCTTTTCCCGGATTGAATTTCGATCGAAACCCGCGACAGGAGAGCCAAGCAAGAGAGCGGTGATCGCCGATTTCAACAGCCCTTGCGCGTCGATCACTAAATCGTAATGATTGGCGGCATAGGCGCGTATTTTTTTGATTTCCCGAAAAACACCGCTTTTTCGCTGTTTTAGCGATTTCAGGTCGAGCGTTAATACCGCGTTGATATGCGGATTATTACGGAGCAATTCGGCAAAGCGCTGCTCGACAACCCAGTCGATCTGGCTATCCGGACAAGCCGCTTTGATAAATTGCAGGCCCACCATGGCATGCACAATATCGCCTAGCGCGGACAGTTTAACAATGGCAAGTTTCACGGCTCGATTAGTTTCGCTACCTGATCCACCCGAATGCCAGCCAGGCATTGGGTATGATCCTTATGATCTACCGGGTAAAGCGGGCATTGACGCTTAAAGCAAGGCGAGCACGGCAAGTGTAATGAGACAATTTGAGCCTGGGCATTCAAAGGTGGCGTAAAACCTGGATCGGAAGAGCCATACAAAGCAATGATTTTTTTATCTAAAGCCGCCGCCACATGCATCAGTCCTGAATCATTGGTCACGACGGCGTCGGCCAAGGCCAGCAAATCGACGGCTTCACCCAGTGTCGTCCGGCCAGTAAAATCAGCGCATAATCCAGATGTTGCCTGATTAATTTGCCGGGCCGCTTCCTGATCTTTTGCCGAGCCAAACAACCAAACCTGCCAGCCTTGATCAAGCTTGAGCCGGGCAAGCGCGGCATAGTGCTGCGCCGGCCAGCGCTTGGCAGGGCCATATTCGGCGCCCGGGCACAGCGCGAGTATTCTGCCGGATCGCTCTAAGCCAAAGCGGGCAAGCGCCGCCTGTTGATCGGCTGAATTGACCGTTAAAACCGGAATAGGGCAGTCGGCGACGGAGGCGTTGCCGGCCGGCAGCGCCAAAGCGACAAAACGCTGCACAGTCATCGGCAAGCTTTTTTTGTCGAGGCTTCGCGCATCATTGACCAGCCCCCAGCGACACTCACCGAGATAGCCAGTGCGCACTGGAATCGCGGCAAAATAAGGAATTAATGCCGACTTCCAGGAATTCGGCAAAATAATGGCTTGATCGTAAGCTTGCGCTTTTAATTGCCGGCCCAGCTTGATCCGGGCAGCCAGCCCGAATTGCCCATGCATTAATGGCAGCGCAATCGAAGCGATCACTTGCGGCATTCGCGCCAGCAGCGGAAAAGTCCAAGCCGGCGCCAACACATCGATTGAACTTCCCGGATCGATCCGCTTAAGCGTCATGAACAAACTCTGGGCCATGACCATATCGCCGACCCAGGAAGGGCCGACGATTAAAATCTTGCGAGTCTGGCTCAAACGGTCAATTGACGTAAGTCAGCCACTCGGCATGATCGTCCCGGCGGCCATGCACATAATCGAAATACAACGCTTGCAGTTTTTCGGTAATCGGACCGCGGCCACCCGCACCAATCGTTCGGCCATCGTATTCTCGAATCGGCGTCACTTCGGCCGCCGAACCGGTAAAGAAGGCTTCGTCGGCAACATAAACCTCATCCCGGGTAATTCGCTTTTCGATGACTTGCAAGCCTTGCTCTTCGGCAATGGTCATAATCGTGTCGCGGGTAATGCCTTCCAAAGCCGATGTCGTTTCCGGCGTATACAATTTGCCATTGCGGACGATAAACAGATTTTCGCCGCTGCCCTCCGCCGCATAGCCTTCGTGATCCAGCAATAAAGCTTCGTCATAACCGGTCGACAAAGCCTCCTGCAGCGCCAGAATGGAATTGATGTAATTGCCGTTTGCTTTCGCCTTGCACATCGTGCTGTTGACATGATTGCGCGTATACGACGAAGTGCGAATGCGAATGCCTTTTTCCATATTTTCAGCGCCCAGGTAAGCGCCCCATTGCCAGGCTGCAATCATCACGTGCACTTTTAGATTATCGGCTCTCAGGCCCATGCCTTCAGAACCGTAAAAACACATGCTCCGGATATAAGCGCTATCCAGATTATTTTCCGCCACCGCATCCCGGTGCGCCCGGTTCAACTCTTCTTTGCTGAACGGCATCTTCATAGCCATGATCTGAGCCGAACGAAACAAGCGATCCGTATGCTCTTTCAATTTAAAAATCGCCGTTCCTTTTTGCGCATGATAGGCTCTTAAGCCCTCAAACACGCCACAGCCATAATGCAAGGTATGCGTCAGGACATGAACTTTGGCGTCACGCCAATCAACCCATTTGCCGTCCAGCCATATCACGCCGTCTTTTTCATCCATCGTCATCAGTGTCTCTCCTGCATCATTATCGTTTGCCACCTTTTTTATTGATCCGTTTAAACTTGCCTTTCAAATCCGGCCCGTAGGCAGACCGTCCGACTCTGTTTGTCCACTATTATAAAGTATGATCTACCCGTCTGAAGTTAAAAATACACTGACGGACTGTCTCACATCAAATCAGCCAGCATCGATTTTATCTTGTTATCGTTAAAATCAGCCTCCGGTTGGTCAGCAGAAGCCGGCCGGCTAAATCAGTAGCCTTGTAATAAATCGCAATTTTGCTGCTGAAGAAAGCGCAACTGCTGCTCGGTTTCAACGCCTTCGGCGATCACTTTCAGCTTCATTTCATGCGCTAACGCAATAATGGCACGGGTTAAGGTAAGGCTATTTTCATCATCTGGAATGGTTTGCACAAACGAACGGTCAATTTTTACGCTATGAACCGGAAACTGACGCAAATAAGTCAAACTGGAATAGCCAGTGCCGAAATCATCAATACTCAATTGCACGCCTAATGCCTGTAATTGCTGCAAAACCAGCAAGGTTCGCTGCGGATTCTGCATAATCGCCGATTCGGTTATTTCCTGCTCCAGGCAGGATGGATTGAATTGAGTTTCTTCCAACACCAACCGAATGGATTCAAATAAATTGGGCTCGGCAAATTGACGCGCCGAAACATTCACTGCAATGCGCCTAAACGGCCCATCCTGATACTGCCAGGCTTTGGCTTGCAAACACGCTGTGCGCAATACCCACAGGCCGATCGACACAATCAAACCCGTTTCTTCGGCAACCGCAATAAAACGATCGGGATAAACCAAGCCCCATTCAGGATGCTGCCAGCGGACCAAAACCTCTACACTATCCGAACGGCCCGTCGTTAAGTTGATTTGCGGCTGATAATGCAATTTAAACCCATAATGCGACAAAGCGTGCCTTAATCCGCGCTCAATCGTCATGCGTTCGACCGATCGCAAAGTCATTTCCTGGGTATAAAACTGGTAATTGTTTTTGCCGCGCTCTTTCGCCAAATACATCGTGGTATCCGCATTCATCATCAAATCATGGCTGTTATCGCCGTCATCGGGATAAACGCTGATGCCAACGCTGGCGGTGATTACAATGTCATGGCCTTCAAACCAGAAAGGCTGAATCAAGGTATCGATGATTTTTTCGGCAATGCGCGAAATGATGTCGATCTCGAAAATATCGCTGAGCAACATAACAAATTCGTCGCCGCCCAGACGTTCCAGAACATCATCCGCGCGCACGGTTTTCTTCAAGCGTTCGCCGACCACTTGCAGCAGCAGATCGCCGACCCGGTGCCCAAAGTATCATTGATCAACTTGAAGCGATCCAAATCCAGAAACAACAGGGCCAGTTTCGACTGACGACGCTTGGCCCCCGATAAAGCGTGGCCAAAACAGTTATGAAATTCGGCGCGGTTGAGCAGACCGGTTAGAGGATCATGACTGGCCACATAAAATTGTAGTAGTTCAGACTTAACCTGACACTGCTCTTGAAAAAAGAGAGGGTTACTGGTTAGATAGAAGTGTGTAATTTTTATCAAACCTTAAAGAGGTCACCCTCCTGTTAGAGACTAACGTAAAAAT
>Ga0233425_10002064_pt1 | contig 41291 bp, 45 predicted proteins | sample Watercolumn_Towu_2_FD_181712 | JGI IMG/M metagenome (GOLD analysis project Ga0233425, IMG submission 181712) | Freshwater microbial communities from Lake Towuti, South Sulawesi, Indonesia - Watercolumn_Towuti2014_140_MG | ecosystem: Environmental > Aquatic > Freshwater > Lake | place...
CGATGGTACTGCGCGGGTGACTGCGTGGGAGAGTAGGACGCCGCCGGACATTCTTTGCAGACGAGGTCGCCCCGTACGGGGCGGCCTCGTCGTGCTTTACGGCGAGGAATGTCGCGGTGCCGCCGGCGCCGGCGAAGCAGTGACGAGCAGGGCAGGACGACGATGGCACAGGGTTACCGGAGCAACAGCTCCTCCGGCGGCAGCAGCAACCGGGGCAACGGCGGGCGCGACAACCGCGGCAGTGCGCCGCGCAGCGGCGGCTCCGGCCGCCAGGGCAGCGGGTCGGGCGGCTACAGCCGCGGTCCGCAGCGCGACGACCAGCGCAGCTACGGCGACCGCTCGCAGGGCGAGCGCCGTCCCCAGCGCTCCTATGACGACCGCGGCCCGCGCTCGTACGACCGTGGCGACCGCCCCCAGGGCGACCGTCCGCAGCGCTCGTACGACGACCGCGGCCCGAAGCGTTCCTACGGCGACCGCCCCCAGGGCGACCGTCCGCAGCGTTCCTACGATGACCGCCCCCAGCGTTCCTACGGCGACCGTCCCCAGGGCGACCGTCCGCAGCGCTCCTACGACGACCGCGGCCCGAAGCGCTCCTACGGCGACCGGCCCCAGGGCGACCGCCCGCAGCGTTCCTACGACGACCGCGGCTCGCGCTCGTACGACCGTGGCGACCGTCCTCAGGGCGACCGTCCGCAGCGTTCCTACGACGACCGCAGCCCGAAGCGCTCCTACGGCGACCGTCCTCAGGGCGACCGTCCTCAGCGTTCCTACGATGATCGCGGCCCGAAGCGTTCCTACGGCGACCGCCCCCAGGGCGACCGTCCGCAGCGCAGCTACGACGACCGCCCCCAGCGTTCCTACGGCGACCGGCCCCAGGGCGACCGTCCGCAGCGCTCCTACGATGACCGCGGCCCGAAGCGCTCCTACGGCGACCGGCCCCAGGGCGACCGTCCGCAGCGCTCGTACGGCGACCGTCCTCAGGGCGACCGTCCGCAGCGCAGCTACGACGACCGCGGTCCGCGTTCGTACGACCGTGGCGACCGCCCGCAGGGCGACCGTCCCCAGCGCTCCTACGACGACCGCGGGTCTCGCGGCCAGGGCTACGGCCGCCGCGACGACCGCGGCGACCGGCCCCAGGGCGGCTACAACCGTGGCGGGCAGGGCGGGCAGAGTGGCCGCAGCTACGACCGCGGCGACAGCCGCGGCCCGCGCCGCGAGGAGCGCCGTCCGCGCGTCGAGGGCCCGGCGATCCCGGACTCGGTGACCGGCAACGAGCTCGACAAGGCGATCCGCGGCGACCTGCGCACGCTCTCGCTCGAGGCGGCCGAGGTCGTCAGCCGCCACCTGGTGATGGTGCAGCGGCTGCTCGACGACCGCCCCGACCAGGCGTGGGAGCACGCCAAGGCCGCGGTCGCGCGTGGCGGCCGGCTGGCCGTCGTCCGCGAGGCGGCCGGTGTGGCGGCGTACACGGCCGGCGAGTACGCCGACGCCCTGGCCCAGTTCCGTGCGGCCCGCCGGATCTCCGGCTCGGACGAGTTCTGGCCCGTGATGGCCGACTGCGAGCGCGGCCTCGGCCGTCCGGAGCGCGCGATCGCGATGGCCGGCGCCCCCGAGGTCGAGCGCCTCGACAAGGGTGGCCGCGTGGAGATGCGCATCGTGGCCTCCGGCGCCCGTCGCGACCTCGGCCAGCTCGACGCCGCCGTGGTCACCCTTCAGTGCCCGGAGCTCAAGAGCCGCAGCACCGAGCCGTGGTCGGCCCGGATCAAGTTCGCCTACGCCGACGCGCTGCTCGCCGCCGGCCGCGAGGCCGAGGCGCGCGCCTGGTTCGCCCGGGCCGACGAGGTCGACGAGCACGAGCAGACCGACGCCGCCGAGCGCCTCGCGGAGCTCGACGGCCTGGTGTGGGTCGACGCCCTCGCCGACGACGAGGACGAGCTCGACGCCATCGACGAGCTCGAGGACGAGGAGATCGACGAGCTCGACGACCTCGAGGCGATCGAGCTGGGCGAGGAGTCCGACGAGGACGACCTCGACGCGGTCGACGTCCTCGAGAGCGAGGTCGAGGCGCTCGAGGAGCGGGTCGAGGCCCTGGAGGAGCTGGTCGAGGAGCTCGCCGAGGACTCCGCCGAGGCCGGCGCCGACAGCGCTGGCGCTGACGCTGACGCCGACGTCGATCCCGAGGACGAGCTGCGCGAGCTGCTCGGCGAGGACGACGAGCGCTGAGACGCCTCACCCCTGCACGCACCTGACGAAGCCCCGGGCCCTGCGGCCCGGGGCTTCGTCATGCCCGGGTCAGGTGCCCTCGAGCTCGGCCTGCTTGTCGAGGTAGCGCCAGATGCCGGCCACGTCGGCCTCGGTGCTCGACAGCAGCTCGAGCTTCGCCTCGACCTCCGGCTCGGCACGCACGCGGTAGCGGTCGGCGGTGCGCTCGCGCACCCGGGCCACCGCGTGGTCGACGTCGAGGCCGTCGGCGCGGGCCTCGCGCACGAGCTCGACCCACAGCCGCAGCTCCTCCACCGAGCGGTCGAGGGTGGTGCCGACGTCGGTCACCGGCCCGAAGTGGCTGAACAGCAGGCGCGTCGGGGTGCGCTCGCGCATCCGCCCGATGGAGGCGATGGCGGTCTCGAGGTCGAACTCCGGGGGAGGCGTGGCCGGCCGCAGGTCCTCGGTCTCGGGCGTCCACACGCCGACGGCGTCGCCGGTGTAGAGGTCGCCGGTCTGGGAGTCGAGCAGGCCCACGTGGTGGCGGGCGTGGCCGGGGGAGTCGAACGACTCGAGGCATCGTCCGCCGCCGAGGTCGACGCGGTCGCCGTCGTGCAGCACCGTGACCCGCTCGGCGTCCGTGGGGCGCAGGTCGCCGAAGACCTCGTCGAGCACGCTGCCGAAGACCATGCGCGCGCTGCGCATGAGCTTGCCGGGGTCGACGAGGTGGCGGGCACCGGCCTCGTGCACGACCACCTGCGCGCTCGGGTAGCGGGCGGCGATGTCGCCGACCCCGCCCGCGTGGTCGAGGTGGATGTGCGTGACCACGACCGTCGCCAGGTCCGACGGGCCGATGCCGAGGCCGGCCAGCGCCCGCTCGACGTCGTCGGCGTTCTTGGCCGCCCCGGTCTCCACCAGCGCCGGCCGCTCGCCGCGGATGAGGTAGCCGGCGGTGATGCCGTCGAAGCCGCCCATCTGCGTGTCGATCAGCCAGACGTCGCCGCCGAGGTCGACCGGGGCGATGCCCTGCTCGTTGTCCACTGCGCACGTCCTCCTGCGTGTCGTCCCCAGGCTGCTCGCGCGCGGCCCGGGCCGGCGTGGGCGGTGCTGCCGAGCGTAGGCCCCGCAGGTCGGTGCCGCCGGGGCGCCGCGCGAACGAGAGGAAGGGCCATGGCCCGACGCGAGCAGAGGGAGACCGGCCCGCTCAACGAGGTGCGGCTGCGGGGACGGCTGTCCGGCGAGCCGGAGGAGCGCGTGCTGCCCTCCGGCGACACGGTGGTGGGGTTCCGGGTCGTCGTCGACCGGCCGGCCGCCGACCGGGACAAGGGCCGGGCGGCGGTCGACACCCTCGACTGCGCGGCCTTCCGCGCCGGGCCTCGACGGGCGGTGCTGCGGTGCGGGCCGGGCGACATCATCGAGGTGTCCGGTGCTCTGCACCGCCGGTTCTACGCCGCGGCGTCGGGGCGGGCGTCGCGCTACGAGGTGGAGGCGGTCGCCGTCAGCCGCGTGGCCCGCGCCGGCACGGCGCCCGAGGCAGGGCGTGACACCATGGCCGGGTGAGCCAGCACGAGGATTCCGACGACCGCGGGGACGCCCCCGGCCCGGAGGAGAGCGTGCCCGTGGTGCCCGCGGCGCCCGGTCTGCTCGCCCCGGCCGGCGACGCGTACGACTGGTTCCGCCGCGGCTCCGCCCTCCTCGACTCCGGCAATGCGGGGGCGGCCGCCGAGCTGCTCGCCTGGGCCGTGGCGGCCGAACCGGAGGCCGCCTCGATCCGGGAGGCCTACGCCCGCGCGCTGTTCGACGCCCGCCGGTTCGTCGACGCCGAGCGGGAGTTCCGGGCGCTGGTCTACCTCGCCCCCGACGACGACTACGCGCGGTTCGGGCTCGGGATGGCGCTGTGGCGCCTGCGTCAGTTCCCCGACGCCGCCGAGCACCTCGCGATGGCGGCGGTGATGCGGCCGGAGCGGCCGGAGTACGGCGCCGCGCTCAAGCAGGTGCGGGCCACGATCGCGGCGCGCGCGGAGGCGGGGCTCGACCCGGTGGGCTCGCCCGACGAGGGCTTCCCGTCGGCGGAGGGGCTGACGTGAGCGGGCCGGCAGACGCGGCGGCGACCTCGCTGCTCGACCTGCACGACGCGCTGCTGCTCGACCTCGACGGCGTGGTCTACGTGGGGCCGGACCCGGTGCCCCACGCGGTGGAGGCGCTCGGGGCTGCCGCACGCGCGGGTACGACGACGGCGTTCGTCACGAACAACGCGGCGCGGCCGCCGTCGGTCGTGGCCGAGCACCTGCGCTCGTTCGGGCTCGAGGTGGCCGAGCACGACGTCGTCACCTCGGCGCAGGCCGGGGCGCGCGAGGTGCTCGCGCGCGTGCCTGCGGGCAGCCGGGTGCTCGCGGTCGGCGGGCCGGGCGTCGCGCTCGCGCTGGAGCAGCGCGGCCTCGTGCCCGTGGCCGGCGCCGACGACGGGCCGGCGGCCGTGCTCATGGGCTACGGCCCGCAGGTCGGCTGGGCGGATCTCGCGGAGGCGGCGTACGCCGTGGGCCGCGGTGCGCTGCTGGTGGCGACCAACCTCGACACGAGCATCCCGACCGCGCGGGGCATCGCGCCCGGCAACGGCACGCTCGTCGCCGCCGTCGTCGCGGCCACGGGCGTCGAGCCTGCGGCGGTGGCCGGGAAGCCCTACGAGCCGCTCGTCCTCGAGTCCATCGAGCGGGTGGGGGCCCGGCGGCCGCTCATGGTCGGCGACCGCCTCGACACCGACATCGAGGCGGGCTCGCGCAGCGGCATCCCGTCGCTGTTGGTGCTGACCGGCGTCCACGGCGTCGCCGACCTGCTGGCCGCGCCGCCGCACCGGCGTCCGACCTACCTCGCCGCCGACCTGCGCGGCTTGGCGCTGCCCGTCTCGACCGTGGCGGTGTCCGACATCGAGGGCGGCCGTACCGACGCCGACGGGCTCGCGGCGCTGCGCCGGGCGGCCTCGGCGAGCTGGGCCGCGGCCGACACCGGCGGGCCGGCGCCCGACCTCGACGTCGCGGCGCTCGAGGCGGCCGTCGCGCAGGCCCTGGCCGGCTGAGCGTCCGCCGTCACCTCGGACGGCGGAGTGCGGCCGGCGTCAGAGGAACTTGCGCAGCTCCCAGATGTCGCGCAGCCGCGCGTCGACCTTGACCTTGCCGCGCGACCACGCGTGGGCGAACCCGACCCGGCCCTCGACGATGTCGAGGAAGGTGTCGGAGTCGAGCTCGAGCTTGAGCGCGGCCGCCTTGCGGTCGGCCGGGTCGATGGGGTGGACGTCGACGAGCGCGCCCGACTCGAGGCGTCCGGCCCAGGCGGCGTCGAGGTCGAGGAACCAGGCCGAGACGCTGCGGTCGGGGATCTTGGCGCGGGTGGCGGGATCGACGTCGGCGAACCAGTCAGCCATGGCGGCCAGGCCCGCCTCCACCGACTCGCGGGTGGCCATCCGCCCCTCCTGCCGACGCGGCCGGACCGGGGTCCGGCGTCCGCGACGACGCTATCGCAGGGCCCGCGATAGCGTGGGCGTGCACCGGCCAGACCGCCGGTGAGGACGTCGACGCCGGGCCGCCCGGCGCGGAGGTGGAGATCGTGCTCGAGGCGCTGCGGGGATACGTCCAGCTGGCGACCGGCCTCACCGAGGTGACCGTCGCGAAGGCGCGCGAGGCCGCGGCCGCGCTGCTCGCGCAGGGCCTCGACCTCACCCAGGTGGCGGCGGTGCCGGGCGCCGACAAGGCCGCCGGCGCGGCGACCGCTGCTGCGACGCAGGTGCAGGGCCTCGCCGACGACCTGCTCGAGACGAGCAAGGCCAACCGCGAGATGCTCACCGGCCTCATCCGCACCGAGGTCGACCGCACGGCGGGCCGGATGGGCTTCGTCCGAGAGGAGGAGCTCGCCGCGGTGCGCCGCCACGTGTCGCGGCTCGAGACCCAGCTCGCCGACCTGCGCACCCACGTCGGCGCCACCGCCCCCGCGGAGCAGCCGCCGGCCGCGGCGCAGCCCGCTGAGGCGGAGCCGGCCGCCGAGGCGCCGAAGCCGCGCAAGAAGAAGGTCGTCGTCGCCGACGCCCCCGCCGCGGATGCCGGTGACGCTGCCGACGCTGACGACGCCGCGGGCGAGAGCGGGGACGGCGCGTGAGCTCGCCCTGGGACGGCCCCGCCGGCATCGCGGGCGAGGACGACGCAGACGAGCAGGCACAGCAGGCACAGCAGCCGCACGGCGTCGAGGGCGTGGTGATCGCCCAGAGCGTCGAGGTCGAGGAGACCGTCGTCGCGTCCATGGACGACATCGAGGGCCTCGACGACGCCGAGATCCTCGGCGAGCCCGACGGCGAGATCACCGTGGTGTCCGCGGTCGAGCGCACGGTCGTCGCGGAGATCGACGAGGACGGCGCCGTCGTGGGCATCGACGTCGTCGAGGACACCGTGGTCGAGGTGCTCGACGAGGACGGCGACGTGGTCGCGGTCGACGTCGAGGAGACCGTGGTCGAGACCTGGGACGCCGAGGATCTCGAGGCGGAGGACGACCCGCAGGCCGCCGAGCAGGGCGACGGCGCGACCGACCCCATCGACGACCTCGACGACGGCAGCGCGATCACCGGGTCGATGCCGGTGGCCGACGACGTGCCCGGCAGCGACGTGCTGTTCACGCTGTCGTCGCGCGAGCAGTTCTCCGCGCTCGACGACCCCGAGGTCACCGGCGACGCGCGGGTCGACGCCGCCGCGGCGCGGCTCTCCGAGCTGCCCGACCTGCCGACCTCCGACCACGTCGCCGTCTACGACGACGTGCACCGCCGTCTCCAGGACGCCCTGGCCGACGCCGACGTGACCTGATCGCGGTGGCGCAGGCACGCCGTCGCCTCGACGCCGAGCTCGTGCACCGCGGCCTGGCCCGGTCGCGCGAGCAGGCGCGCGAGCTCGTCGAGTCCGGCCGGGTGCTCGTGGGCGGCGTCGCAGCGACCAAGCCCGCCACCCAGGTCGACGCGGGTGCCAGCATCAAGGTCGAGCAGGCCGCGGACGGCCCCGACTACGTCAGCCGCGGCGCGCACAAGCTGGTCGGCGCGCTCGACGCGTTCGGCCTCGACGTCGCCGGCCGGCACGCTCTCGACGCCGGAGCGAGCACCGGCGGGTTCTGCGACGTGCTGCTGCGGCGGGGGATCGCCGCGGTCATCGCCGTCGACGTCGGCTACGGGCAGCTGGCGTGGCCGGTGCGCTCCGACGACCGCGTCACCGTGCTGGAGCGGACGAACGTGCGCGACCTCGTCCCGGACATGCTGCCGTTCGCGCCCGACCTCGTCGTCGGCGACCTGTCGTTCATCAGCCTGCGCCTGGTGCTGCCGCCGCTGGCCGCGGTGGCGACGCCCGACGCCGACCTCGCGATCATGGTCAAGCCGCAGTTCGAGGTGGGGAAGGAGCTCGTCGGCGCGGGCGGCGTGGTGCGCGATCCCGCGCTGCGGTCCGACGCCGTCCGTAGGATCGCTGCAGCGGCGTGGGACCTCGGTCTCGGCACCGCCGGCGTCGTCGCCTCGCCCCTGCCCGGGCCGAGCGGCAACGTCGAGTACTTCCTGCACCTGCGCCGTGGGGCCGACCCGCTCGACGACGCCGACCTGGCCCGCGCGATCGAGGAGGGACCGCAGTGACCGGCTCCCAGCAGCGCCGCGTCCTCCTCGCCGTGCACGGCGCGCGCGCCGAGGCGGTGGCGGTGGCGCAGAAGATCACCTCGGCCCTCACCGAGGCCGGGGTCGAGGTCCGGCTGCAGTCCGACGTCGAGATCGCCGTCGACGGCGCCGTGGCGGTCGGGCTCGAGGGCGCCGCCGAGGGCTGCGAGCTCGTGGTCGTGGTCGGCGGCGACGGCACCGTGCTGCGCGGCGCCGAGATGGCCCGCCCCTACGGCGTGCCGATCCTCGGGGTGAACCTCGGGCACGTCGGCTTCCTCTCCGAGGCCGAGCGCGACGAGGCCAGCACCGTCGTGCACGCCGTCGTCGGCCGCACCTGGACCGTCGAGGAGCGCACCACCCTCGACGTCGTCGTCACCCACGACGGCGAGGTGGTCGCGCGCGACTGGGCGCTCAACGAGGCCTCGGTCGAGAAGTCCAGCCGCGAGCGGATGCTCGAGATGCTCGTCGAGGTCGACGGCCGGCCGCTGTCGCGCTGGGGCGCCGACGGCGTCGTGGCCGCGACGCCCACGGGCTCGACCGCCTACGCGTTCTCCGCGGGGGGCCCTGTGGTATGGCCCGAGGTCGAGGCCCTGCTCGTCGTGCCGATCAGCGCCCACGCGCTGTTCGCGCGGCCGCTCGTGGTGTCGCCGCGCAGCCGGATCGCGGTGGAGATCGTGCCGGGCCAGGCGGCCGGCGGGGTGATGTGGTGCGACGGGCGCCGGCTCGTCGAGCTCGAGCCCGGATCGCGCATCGAGATCACCCGCCACGCCTCGCCCGTGCGCTTCGCCCGCCTGCACCAGGCGCCGTTCACCGACCGGCTCGTCGCCAAGTTCGCCCTGCCGGTCGAGGGCTGGCGCGGCGGGCAGTCGCGGTCGAGCAGCGCCCACCTGCGCAACGCCCACCACCACAGCGGCCACGCGCCGGCCGACCACCACGACCAGCACCACGCCGACGGCGTCGAGCACACCCACGAGGCCGACGGGTGATCGAGGAGATCCGCATCCGCGGACTCGGCGTCATCGACGACGCCGTGCTCGAGCCGCACGCCGGCTTCACGGCCCTCACCGGCGAGACCGGTGCGGGCAAGACCCTTGTGCTCACCGGGCTCGGGCTGCTGCTCGGCGGGCGCGCCGATGCCGGCGTCGTCCGCTCCGGCGCCGCCCGCGCCGAGGTCGAGGGCCGGTGGGCGGCCGTCGCATCCGGCGTCGTCGACCGCGTCCTCGATGCCGGCGGCGACCTCGACGACGGCGCGCTCGTCGTCGCCCGCACGGTCGCCGGCGAGGGCCGCAGCCGCGCGTTCGTCGGCGGGCGCAGCGTGCCGGCGTCGGTGCTCGCCGAACTCGCCGACGACCTCGTCGCCGTCCACGGCCAGAGCGACCAGCAGCGCCTGCTCGCGCCCTCGCGCCAGCGCGCCGCGCTCGACCGCTTCGCCGGCGACGCGGTGCTCGTCCCGCGCGCGGCGTACCGCGCGGCCTACGACCGGCTGCGCGAGGTCGAGCGCGAGCTCGACGACATCACCGCCCACGCGCGCGAGCGCGCGCAGGAGGCCGACCTGCTCCGGCACGGCCTCGAGGAGATCGAGGCGGTGGGCCCGCAGCCGGGGGAGGGCGAGGCGCTCTCCGCCGAGGCGTCGCGGCTCGGCCACGCCGAGTCGCTGCGCGAGGCCGCCGAGACGGCCCACGCGGCACTGAGATCCGACGCCGACAGCACGGCCGACGTCGATGCCCTCGCGCTGCTCGCCTCGGCGCGCCGGGCGCTGGAGCAGCAGCGCGAGCACGACGCCGTGCTCGGAGGCCTGGCCGACCGCCTCGCCGACGCCGCAGCGGCGGTGGCCGACGTCGCCGCCGACCTCGCGTCGTACCCCGGCACGATCGACGCCGACCCGCTGCGGCTCGCGGCCGTGGAGGAGCGCCGCGCAGCGCTCGCCTCGCTCACGCGCAAGTACGGCGCGAGCGTCGACGAGGTGCTCGCGTGGTCGGAGCAGGCCGTCGCCCGCCTGCTCACGCTCGACGCCGACGACGACCGGCTGGGCTCGCTGCGCGCCGAGCGGGAGGCCCTGCGCGCAGACCTCGGCCGCCTCGCCGGCGAGGTGAGCGCGGCGCGATCGGCTGCGGCGCAGCGGTTCGCGCAGCTGGTCACCGCCGAGCTCGTCGAGCTCGCGATGCCGTACGCCGAGCTGTCGGTCGACATCCGCCACCTCGAGCACGCCGACGGTGTCGACGTGCCGCTGCCCGACGGCGTGCGCCGGCTCGCGTTCGGGCCGTCCGGCGTCGACGAGGTGGAGCTGCTGCTCTCGCCGCACACCGGTGCGCCCGCACGCCCGATCGCCAAGGGCGCCAGCGGCGGCGAGCTCTCGCGCGTGATGCTCGCGGTCGAGGTCGTCTTCGCGGGCAGCGAGTCCGTGCCCACGCTCGTCTTCGACGAGGTCGACGCCGGGGTCGGCGGCCGTGCGGCCGTCGAGGTCGGTCGGCGCCTCGCGCGCCTGGCCCGCTCCGCGCAGGTCGTCGTCGTCACGCACCTGCCGCAGGTCGCCGCCTTCGCCGACCGCCACGTCGTGGTGGTCAAGAGCGACGACGGCACCGTCACCACGTCGGGCCTCGCTGCGCTCGACGACGGCGAGCGCGTGGGCGAGCTGGCCCGGATGCTCGCCGGCCTCGAGGGGTCGGCCGCCGCGCAGGCCCACGCCGAGGAGCTGCTCGCCCTCGCCGCCGAGGAGAGATCGGCCGCCGCCGCACCGAAGAAGCCCGCCCGCACCAGGAAGGCACGCGCATGACCTCGCCGATCTTCGAGCTCGCGTCGCGCATCGTCGACGGCACGGCCGCGTCGCACCCGATCGTCGCGACGTACATGGGCGTGCCCGGCTACGACCACCTGCTGACCGACTTCTCGCCGGCCGGCCACGACGCCCGTGCCGAGCAGGTCCGCGGCTGGCTGGCCGAGCTCGACGCGCTGCCGGTCGAGGACGACGACGACCGCCTCGCGGCGTCGGTGATCCGCGAGCGCCTCGGCTCGCGGCTCTCGACGTACGACCTCGGGCTGCACCTGCGCGACGTCAACGTCCTGGGCAGCCCGGTTCAGCTCGTGCGCAACGCGTTCACGATGATGCCGACCGCCGACGACGAGCAGTGGGCGACCATCGCGGCGCGGCTCGAGGCGGTGCCCGCGGCCCTGGCCGGCATCCGCGAGTCGTTCGAGGCCGGCATCGCGGCGGGGATCCTGCCCGCCCGCCGCCAGGTGCTGGGTGCGGCGACCATGACCGCGGTCTGCGCGGGCCTCGAGGCCACGACCGGCGAGCCGGTGCCGTGGTTCGCCACGTTCGTGGGCGGCTACACCGGCGACGACGACGCCCTGCGCGGACGCCTCGCCGCCGCCGCCGACGGCGCGTCGGAGGCGTACGCCGGCATCACCGACTGGATGCGCGGCACCTACGCGCCCGCAGCGGTCGAGCACGACGGCGTCGGCCGCGACATCTACGTCTCGATGGCCCGCGTCTACACCGGCAGCGACATCGACCCCGAGGACACCTACGCCTGGGGCTGGCAGGACCTCGCGCAGATCACGCACCGGATGAAGGCCTGCGCCCAGCGGCTCTACGGCGGGGTGACGCCGATCGAGGCCATGCAGCGCCTCGACGCCGACCCCGAGTGGACCATCGAGGGCGCCGAGGCCGCGCGCGCGTGGCTGCAGGGCGTCACCGACGACGTCATCGCGCGCTTCGACGGCACCTACTTCGACATCCCCGAGCAGATGCTGCGCTGCGAGGTCATGCTCGCGCCGGCGGGTGCGGCAGCCGCGCCGTACTACACCGCGCCGAGCGAGGACTTCTCCCGGCCGGGCCGCACCTGGCTGCCGGTCGTGAGCGACTCGTTCCGCAAGTGGTGGCTGCTCTCGGTGTGGCACCACGAGTCCGTGCCCGGCCACCACCTGCAGCTCGGCTACGTGAAGACCCAGACCCACCGGCTCTCGCGCTTCCAGCGGATGGAGTTCGTGTCCGGCAACGGCGAGGGCTGGGCGCTGTACTCCGAGCGGCTGATGGACGAGCTCGGGTTCTACGGCGAGGCGGCCGATGAGCTCGGCTTCCTGTCGAACCAGGCGCTGCGCGCCGCCCGCGTCGTCCTCGACATCGGCCTGCACCTCGGCCTCGAGATCCCCGCCGACATCGACCCCGTGCTGGTCGAGGGCCTCGAGTCCGACCCGCGGGGCAAGGTGTGGGACGTCGATATCGCGCGCGACTTCCTCCGGGTGCGCGGCCTGCAGACCGACGCCTTCGCGTTCTCCGAGATCGACCGCTACCTCGGGCTGCCCGGCCAGGCCATCTGCTACAAGGTCGGCGAGCGCGAGTGGGTCGCGGCCCGCGCCGACGCCGAGGCCGCGGCGGGGGAGTCGTTCGACCTCAAGGCCTGGCACATGAAGGCGCTGTCGCTCGGGATCGTCGGCCTCGGCATCCTGCGCGAGGAGCTGGCGAAGGTCTGACCTGTGCGCAGGTCGGCGGTGCTGGTCGCGGCGGCGGTGCTCGCCGCGTCGCTGGCCGCTGCCGTGCCCGTGCTGCCCGCCTCGGGCGCCGACGACCCCGGCGCCCCGACGTCGCCCGGCCCCTGGACGCCGACCGACCCGGTCGGGCCCGACGGCTACCACCACCCGACCGTCGCCACGCGCATCTGGCGCGCGGAGTCGCCCGCCGTGGTCCGAGTGGGCACCTCGGCGCGCGGCCGCGCGATCGTGGCACGGCGCCAGGGCCCGGCGGATGCGCCGTACGTGCTGCTCGTGCTCGGACAGATGCACGGCAGCGAGCCCGCCGGCCGCCGCGTGGTCGACAGGGTGCGCGCGCTCAGGGCTCCCGGGTTGGTGCAGGTCTGGACCATCTCGACGATGAACCCCGACGGCTCGGTCGCGGGCACCCGGCGCAACGCGCGCGGCGTCGACCTCAACCGCAACTTCCCGCACCGCTGGGCGCCCACCTACACCAGCCGCGTCTACTACCCGGGGCCGTACGCCGCGTCCGAGCCCGAGACGCGGGCGATGATGACGTTCCTCGACCGGCTCCGTCCGGACCTCGTGGTCTCGCTGCACCAGGCGTTCAACTCCATCGACCTGGGCAACCCCAAGACCCGGGTCTGGGCCGCGCGGCTGGCGGCGGCGTTCGGCCTGCCCACCCGCACCGTGCCCTGCCGCGGGCCGTGCGCCGGCACCCTGACCGGCTGGTACAACACGACCTACGCCGGTTTCGCCGTCACGGTCGAGCTGCCCGCGGCCGTGCCCGACGCCGCCGCGAGGCGCTATGCGAGAGCGGCGCTCTCGGTCGGTGCGCGCATCCCGTCGGGCTGATTCCGGCGGGACACGCCGATCACCCGTCGGGGCTGGCGACGGGGGCCCGCAGCGCTGATAGCCTGGACCCCCGTGAACAACCCGCAGACGACCAAGCACCTGTTCGTCACCGGAGGGGTCGCCTCCTCCCTGGGCAAGGGGCTCACGGCCTCCTCGCTCGGCAACCTGCTGAAGTCCCGCGGGCTGCGCGTCACGATGCAGAAGCTGGATCCGTACCTCAACGTCGATCCCGGCACGATGAACCCGTTCCAGCACGGCGAGGTGTTCGTCACCAACGACGGCGCCGAGACCGACCTGGACATCGGCCACTACGAGCGCTTCCTCGACACCGACCTGCACGGCTCGGCCAACGTCACCACCGGCCAGGTCTACTCGCAGGTGATCGCCAAGGAGCGCCGCGGCGAGTACCTCGGCGACACCGTCCAGGTCATCCCGCACATCACCAACGAGATCAAGTCGCGGATCCGCCGCATGGCCGGCCCCGACGTCGACGTCGTCATCACCGAGGTCGGCGGCACCGTCGGCGACATCGAGTCGCTGCCCTTCCTCGAGGCCGTGCGCCAGATCCGCCACGAGGTCGGCCGCGACAACGTCTTCTTCCTCCACGTCTCGCTGCTGCCCTACATCGGGCCGTCGGGCGAGCTGAAGACCAAGCCCACCCAGCACTCCGTCGCGGCACTGCGCAACATCGGTATCCAGCCCGACGCGATCGTGCTGCGCGCCGACCGCGAGGTGCCGGCGTCGATCAAGCGCAAGATCTCGCTCATGTGCGACGTCGACGTCGAGGCCGTCGTGGCCGCCGTCGACGCGCCGTCCATCTACGACATCCCCAAGGTGCTGCACTCCGAGGGCCTCGACGCCTACGTCGTGCGCCGCCTCGGCCTGCCGTTCCGCGACGTCGACTGGACCGACTGGGACAAGCTGCTCCGCCGCGTCCACCGCCCCGCCCACGAGGTGACCGTCGCGCTGGTCGGCAAGTACGTCGACCTCCCCGACGCCTACCTCTCGGTCACCGAGGCGCTGCGCGCGGGCGGCTTCGCCAACGACACCCGCGTCAACATCCGCTGGGTCACGTCCGACGACTGCGTCACCGAGGAGGGCGCCGAGCGGCTGCTCGGCGACGTCGACGCGGTGTGCGTCCCCGGCGGCTTCGGCGTCCGAGGCATCGAGGGCAAGCTCGCGGCGCTGAAGTACACGCGCGAGCACGGCATCCCGACCCTGGGCCTGTGCCTCGGCCTGCAGTGCATGGTGATCGAGTACGCGCGCAACGTCGTGGGGCTTGAGGGCGCGGGCTCCACCGAGTTCGACGAGGCGACGCCGCACCCGGTCATCGCCACGATGGCCGACCAGCGCGACGTCGTCGCCGGCGAGCGCGACATGGGCGGCACGATGCGCCTTGGCCTCTACCCGGCGAAGCTCGCCGAGGGCTCGGTCGTGCGCGAGGTGTACGGCGAGCCGTACATCGACGAGCGCCACCGCCACCGCTACGAGGTCAACAACGACTACCGCGGCCAGCTCGAGGCGGCCGGGTTCTGGTTCTCGGGCACGTCGCCCGACGGCCGGCTCGTCGAGTTCGTCGAGCTGCCGCGCGAGGCGCACCCGTACTACGTCGCCACGCAGGCCCACCCCGAGCTGCGCTCGCGCCCGACCAAGGCGCACCCGCTGTTCCGCGGCCTCATCGCCGCCGCCAACGCGCGCCGCGGGGTCGACATCACCCTCGCCGCCGTCGACGCCTGAGCCCTGCCGACCACGTGACCGACGACGCCGGGTACGTCCTGCCCCCGACGTGGGACGGCGACCCGTCCGCGCTCGCCGACGAGGCCGACGACCGCACCACCGTGCGGTCGGAGACCCTGCACGCCGGGCTGGTGTGGGACCTCCGCCGCGACACCGTCGACCTCGGCGACGGGCAGACCGTCGTCCGCGAGTACGTCCAGCACCCGGGCGCCGTCGGCGTCCTCGCGCTCGACGACCACGACCGCGTCCTGCTGATCCGCCAGTACCGGCACCCCGTCGGCATGTCGCTGTGGGAGCCGGTCGCCGGGCTGCTCGACGTCGCCGACGAGTCGCCGCAGACGGGCGCGGCGCGCGAGCTGGTGGAGGAGGCCGGCCTCGTCGCGTCGACGTGGTCGGTCCTGGTCGACCTCGAGAACTCGCCCGGCGGGTCGTCGGAGACCATCCGCTGCTACCTCGCGCGCGGACTCTCGCCCGCGCCAGGCGGCCGTCCGCCGGGGGAGGGCGAGGAGCGCGACCTCCCGATCGCGTGGGTGCCGCTCGACGACGCCGTCGAGGCGGTGCTCTCCGGCCGGTTCACCGCGCCGCTGACCGTCGCCGCGACGTTGGCCGCCGCGCAGTCGAGGTCGCTGGGGTGGCGCACGCTGCGCCCGGCCGACGCGCCCTGGCCCCCGCGCGAGCGCGTCGCGGGCAGCGGCCGCGCCCGCATCTACCGCTCCAGCTAGAGCGGGATCCCCGCGCCGGGGAAGTGCTCGAACACCAGGCTGGTCTGGGTCGACTCCGTCTCGGCCCGCGCCGACAGGGTCTGCGTCACGAAGTCGCGCAGCCCTTCGGTGTCGGACGCCGCCACGTGCACGAGGAAGTCGAACGCGCCCGCGACGAAGTAGACGTTGAGGACGCCGGGCTCGTGGGCGAGCCGCTCGCCGATCTCGCGCAGCGACCCGCGCGCCCCGGGCCGCACCCGCACCGACACCATCGCCTGCAGACCGGCCCCGATCCGGGCATGGTCGACGTCGGCGCGGAACCCGCGGATGACGCCGCGCTTCACCAGGTTCTGCGTGCGCAGCAGGCACGTGGACGGCGCGACGCCGAGCCGGTCGGCGAGGACGTTGTTGGGCAGCCGGCCGTCGCGCACGAGCTCGGTGAGGATCTCCCGGTCGAGGGCGTCGAGAGGCTTCTGCACCGGATTCGGAGCCGCTGGCGCCTTCGTGGCCTTCGTCGTACGGGATGCGGGCATGGAGCCAATGTATCGAACCCGGTTCGTCGGTACTACCGTCGAACCGGCTCTGGGTTCACCATCCTCCTCATCGGCGAGGACGTTCCCCCGAGCACCTGAGAGGCGATCGCAGTGAAGGTCGGCATCCCCCGCGAGGTCAAGAACCACGAGTACCGGGTGGCCATCACCCCCGCCGGCGTGTTCGAGCTGGTGAAGAACGGCCACGAGGTCTACGTCGAGAAGGACGCCGGCGCCGGCTCCTCGATCACCGACGCCGAGTACGTCTCGGCCGGTGCGACCATCCTGCCGACGGCCGACGACGTCTGGGCCACCGGCGACCTCATCCTCAAGGTCAAGGAGCCGATCGCGGAGGAGTACCACCGCATGCGCTCCGGCCAGACCCTGTTCACCTACCTCCACCTCGCCGCCTCGCGCGAGTGCACCGAGGCGCTGGTGAAGGCCGGCGTCACCGGCATCGCCTACGAGACCGTCGAGCTGCCCGACCGCTCGCTGCCGCTGCTCGCGCCGATGTCCGAGGTGGCCGGCCGACTCGCGCCGCAGGTCGGCGCCCACGCGCTCATGCGTGCCAACGGCGGCCGCGGCGTCCTCATGGGTGGCGTGTCCGGCACGTACGCGGCGAAGGTCGTCGTCCTCGGCGCCGGCGTCTCGGGCCAGAACGCCGCGGCGATCGCCCTCGGCATGCAGGCCGAGGTGCTCCTGCTCGACCTCAACATCCCGCGCCTTCGCCAGATGGACGCGATCTACCAGGGCCACGTGCAGACCATCGCGAGCAACTCCTTCGAGGTGGAGCGCGCGGTGCTCGACGCCGACATGGTGATCGGCGCGGTGCTGGTCCCCGGCGCCAAGGCGCCGAAGCTCATCAGCAACGAGCTGGTGTCCCGCATGAAGCCGGGCTCGGTCCTGGTCGACATCGCGATCGACCAGGGGGGCTGCTTCGAGGACTCGCGCCCGACCACGCACGCCGACCCGACCTACACCGTGCACAACTCGGTGTTCTACTGCGTCGCCAACATGCCGGGCGCGGTGCCCAACACCTCGACGTACGCGCTCACCAACGTGACGCTGCCCTACGCCGTCGCGCTGGCCAACAAGGGCTGGAAGCAGGCCCTGCAGGACGACCGCGCGCTCGCCCTGGGCCTCAACACCCACGACGGCCAGATCACCTACGGCGCTGTGGCCGAGGCGTTCCCCGACCTCGCGTCGACGACGCTGGAGTCGGTGCTGTCCTGATCGGACGCACCACAGCACGCCCTCGGGAGGGGCCGGACCGCGCTGCGGGCCGGCCCCTCCCGCGTCTACAGCCGGCTCGTCGCCGGCACCCCCTCGAGCCGGATCGACAGCGGCGCGGCCACGAGCTGCCCGGCGTCGACGTCGAGCACGCGCACGAGCAGCCGCGACGTCGACGTCATCGCGATGCGTGCCGAGACCGGCAGGGGCGAGCCGCACGACGAGGCAGGGACGACCTGGCCGCCGACGATCGGGGCCATGTCGGTGGCCGACTGCACGCGGAGCACATCGAGGACGAAGCCGCCAGGACCGCCTGAGCCGCACGGGATCGTGACGGTGCCGCGCACGACGTACGTGCCGGGCGTCGCACCGGGGCCCGAGAGCACACCGGGGGAGTAGCCGGGGTTCGCCGTCTGCGCCGACGACGTGCGCACCATCTCGAAGCGGGGCACGGGCACGGAGGCGACCAGCTCGGCCGGGGTGCGTCCGCCCAGCCTGGTGGCGTCGACGTCGGTGCGCGCACGCCCGACGATCGCAGCGGCATCGAGGCCGTCGACCTTGTCGGCGTCGAGGTGCGCGACGCGTCCCGTGGCATTGGTGGTGAACGGCGGTGCGGCCGTCGTCGCGGTGAGCAGGCGGAGCGCCGGCCCGGCCGCGGTGGTGCGCACGACCGTCGGCGCGTCGGCGGAGTTGAGCCGGCCGAGCAGCAGGCTGCTGCCCGTGGCGGCGTACGCCGCTCCGTCGAGGAGCAGGGCGCCTCCGGACGCGGCGAGCGCGAGGGCGAGGACGGACGCGGCGAGGCGGGGGAGCCGGCGGGCTCGGCTGCGGCGGGCGGGGGTGGGGCTCATGGGACGTCTCCAGATCGGACGACAGCGGACGACGGCGGACGGCCGCACCGTGCCCTCCTGGCCGCGGCCCGCCCGTCGGCGTCGTCAGGGCGCTGGGGACGGCGCGCCGTGGGGCGGCGGCTGGGGACGCCCCGGGCTGCTCAGGTCGATGCGTTATGTCAGGTACGGTGGACGGCGTGGACGGGGAGGGCACGAGCGGCGCAGCGCCGGCACCGGAGCAGCCGGCCCGGCCCTCGCCCCTCGCGCGGGCAGTGCGGCTCTACCTCGACCACCTGCAGGTCGAGCGGGGGCTGGCCGCCAACTCGCTGTCGGCCTACCGCCGCGATCTGAACCGCTACCTCGCGTTCGCGGCGGCGCGCGGGATCACGGACCCGGCCCAGGTGACCGAGGCCGACGTCGCCGACTTCCTCCTCGCGCTGCGGGCCGGCGACGCCGACCACAAGCCGCTGGCGGCCTCCTCGGCCGGCCGCACCGTCGTCGCAGTCCGCGGGTTCCACCGGTTCGCCGCGCGCGAGGGGCTCGCTGCGCTCGACCCGGGCAAGGACGTGCGACCGCCGTCGCAGGCCCGCAAGCTCCCCAAGGCCATCCCGGTGGAGGACGTGGAGCGGATCCTCGCCGCAGCCGGGGGCGACGAGCCGCGCCAGCTGCGCGACCGGGCCTTGCTCGAGGTGCTCTACGGCACGGGGGCCCGCATCTCCGAGGCGGTCGGCCTCGACGTCGACGACCTCGACCTCGGCTCGGCGTCGGTGCTGCTGCGCGGCAAGGGCTCCAAGGAACGGATGGTGCCGGTGGGCCGGATGGCGGTCGCTGCGGTCGAGGCCTACCTCGTGCGTGGCCGGCCGGCGCTCGCGGCGGCGGGGAAGGGCACCCCGGCGCTGTTCCTCAACGCGCGGGGCGGCCGCCTCACCCGGCAGTCGGCCTGGTCGGTGCTCGCGGCCGCGGTCGAGCGGGCCGGGGTGAGCGCCGAGGTCTCGCCGCACACCCTGCGGCACAGCTTCGCGACGCATCTGCTCGACGGCGGTGCCGACGTGCGCGTGGTGCAGGAGCTGCTCGGGCACGCCTCGGTGACCACGACGCAGATCTACACCCTCGTCACGGTCGACCGCCTGCGGGAGGTCTACTCGCTGGCCCACCCCCGAGCCCGCGGGTGATCATCCCCACGTCAGGGCTCTGACCTGCGGCGATACCGGTCCCGACGGGACCGTCCGGGGGAGGGCGTCCGGCCCGGCCTTGCCTGGTCACGCTCCGCGCGCCTAGGGTGACGCTCCATCGCCAAGGCGATCAGAATGTCTATCGCGACAGAGACGAGTCTTCTTGTGACTATGTCGACAAACGCGGACGAGCCGGTGCCGGCGGCCGAGGCCGCCCCGGGCACGGACGTCGGCGCGGGGGATCCTGCGGGCGGGACGGGGGAGCCCACGGTCCCCGCAGCCGCCCCGGCCGAGCAGCCCGTGGAGCTCGACGCCACCGGCCGGCCCAAGGTCGTCTTCCCGGAGCCGCCGCCGCTCGAGCGGCACGGCCCGGCCCGGGTGATCTCGCTGTGCAACCAGAAGGGCGGGGTCGGCAAGACCACGACCACGATCAACCTCGGTGCGGCGCTGGCCGAGGCAGGGCGGCGGGTGCTCCTCGTCGACTTCGACCCGCAGGGCGCGCTGTCGGTCGGGCTCGGGGTCAACCCGCACGAGCTCGACCTCACGGTCTACAACCTGCTGATGCAGCGGGACGTGGCCCTCGACGACGTCCTGCTCAAGACCTCGGTGGCGGGCCTGGACCTGCTCCCCGGCAACATCGACCTCTCGGCAGCCGAGGTGCAGCTGGTCTCGGAGGTGGCCCGCGAGCAGACACTCGCCCGGGTGCTGGCGCCGGTGCTGCCCGACTACGACGTCGTGCTCATCGACTGCCAGCCCTCGCTCGGCCTGCTCACGGTCAACGCCCTGGCAGCCTCCGACGGCGTCATCATCCCGCTGGAGTGCGAGTTCTTCGCCCTCCGCGGTGTCGCCCTCCTCATGGACACCATATATCGGGTGCAGGAGAGGATTAACCCTCGACTTGAGGTTGAGGGAATTCTTGCCACGATGTACGACTCCCGCACCCTGCACAGCCGCGAGGTCCTGGCCCGCGTCGTGGAGGCGTTCGGCGACAAGGTCTTCCACACGGTGATCGCCCGCACCGTGCGGTTCCCCGAGACCACCGTGGCGGGCGAGCCGATCACGACCTATGCCTCGAGCTCGGCCGGCGCCGCCGCCTACCGCCAGCTCGCCCGGGAGGTGCTGGCCCCATGAGCCGACGCGCGACGCTGCCCGGCGCCGACGAGCTGTTCCGGCGCACCTCCGAGCCCGCGGCCGAGGAAGCGGCTCCCGCCGCCGCCGCGCCCGCCCCGGCCGCTCCGGCCGCGACCGCGGTGGCGCTCGCCCCGGCGCCCGAGGTCGAGGCACCGGCCGAGCCGGCCGCGTCGACGTCGGCCACCCGGGTGCGGGCGACGCCCAAGAAGCGCGGCCGCGGGGGAGACCTGCGCCCGACGGGCCGGGAGAAGCACGACGAGAAGATCACCGTGTACGTCTCGCCGGAGGAGCTGGTCGCCCTCGAGCAGGCCAAGCTCGCCCTGCGGGCGCAGCACGGCCTGGCCGTCGACCGCGGCCGCATCGTCCGCGAGGCGGTCGCGGTGATCGTGGCCGACCTCGAGGCCAAGGGCGAGGACAGCATCCTCGTCCGCCGGCTGCGCGGGCTCTAGCGCGGCGCCCCTGCACCCTGACGACGGCCCCTGACCTGCATCTGCGCAGGTCAGGGGCCGTCGTTATGACGAGAAGTCGACTCATCGGCACGTCGCTCAGCGGCTCGCGGGCCGGGCGGCGGGGGCAGCCGGGCGGGGCCGCGCGTGGCCGGCCGGGGCCGCCCGCCATGTCGTCGGCGTCCGGGGGCTCGTGCGGCAGGTAGGTTTCCGCGCGTGACCGACGTCCTGGACCCGCTCGGGCCGGCCCCCGAGGCGGGGACCGGCGGCGACGCCGCGCCCGAGGGCGCGGCGGCCGTCGTCGAGGACCCCGCGGCCCTGGAAGGCGCCCCGGCGGCCGCGCCTGCGGAGGGCTTCTCGGTGCGGCTCGACGAGTTCGAGGGCCCGTTCGACCTGCTGCTCTCGCTCATCGCCAAGCACAAGCTCGACGTCACGGCGCTGGCGCTGCACGTCGTCATCGACGACTTCCTGGCCCATATCCGGGGGCGCGGGCCCGAGTGGGACCTCGACGAGGCCACCGAGTTCCTCGTCGTGGCCGCGACCCTGCTCGACCTCAAGGCGGCCCGGCTGCTGCCCTCGGGCGAGGTGGAGGACGAGGAGGACCTCGCCCTGCTCGAGGCCCGCGACCTGCTCTTCGCCCGGCTGCTGCAGTACCGCGCCTTCCGCGACGTCGCCGGGATCCTCGGCGACATGCTGCGCCGCGGGGCCCGCCGCCGGCCGCGGATGGTCGGCCTCGACCCGGAGTTCCAGGACCTCCTGCCCGAGGTGCTCATCGGCCTCGGACCGGTGGAGTTCGCCGCCCTGGCCGGGCGCGCGCTGGCGCCGAAACCCGTTGCGACCGTGTCGATCTCGCACGTCCACGCGCCGAAGGTCAGCGTCCGAGAGCAGGCCGCGATCCTCGTCGACCGGCTTCGCCGTACGCCGTCGCAGACCTTCCGCCACCTCACCGCCGACTGCGACACCACCCTGCTGGTCGTGGCCCGGTTCCTGGCCCTGCTCGAGCTCTACCGCGAGGGCTCGGTGGCCTTCGACCAGGTCGACCCCCTCGGCGAGCTGCACATCCGCTGGACCGGCAGCGCCGAGGGCGAGGTCGTGGTGGCGGCCGAGGAGTACGACGGCGACGCCGCGGCGCAGCGCGAGGCGCAGGCCGAGGCGGAGCAGGAGGCCGCCGCCGAGGTCACCGACGCCGATCTGGCCCACATCTCGGACATGCCGGACATCTCGGACGGCCCGGAGCGCGCCTCCGGCCCGCCGGAGGCCGCCGACCCCGCTGAGAGCCCTGAGAACAGAGCCCCCGAGCCCCCGGAGGAGCCCGCGTGAGCGACCACGACCCCCTCGACGCCGGCGGGACCGCGGAGCCCGGCCCCGACAGCCACCTGGAGGCCGACACGGCGTCGGAGATGGCCCCGGAGGCGCCGGACGCCCCGGGCGGCCCCGACGCGGCCGACAGCGCCGGGAACGCCCCCGCAGAGGCCGACGTGGCCGACGAGGGCGCTGCCGAGGCCCCGGAGGAGCCGGACGGCACTGTCGAGGACGACGTCGACGACGAGGGCCTCGGCGCTCCCACGCTGGAGAGCGCGCTCGAGGCGCTGCTGCTGGTCACCGACGAGCCGATCGACATCCCCACGCTGGCCTCGGTCGTGCGCCGCCCCACCGGGGAGGTCGAGGAGGTCCTGCGGGCCCTCGCGGCCGGCTACGACGAGCAGGGGAGGGGCTTCGAGCTGCGCGAGGTGGCCGGCGGCTGGCGCTACTACACCCGCGCGGACTGCTCCGCCGTCGTAGAGCGCTACGTGCGCGACGGGCAGACCGCCCGCCTCACCCAGGCGGCCCTGGAGACCCTCGCGGTGATCGCCTACCGGCAGCCGGTGTCGCGGGCCCGGGTCTCGGCCGTCCGCGGTGTCAACGTCGACGGCGTCATCCGCACGCTGCACAGCCGGGGCCTCATCGCCGAGGCGGGGCACGACCCGACGAGCCAGGCGATCCTGTACCGGACCACCGAGCTGTTCCTCGAGCGCCTCGGCATCTCCTCGCTGGAGGAACTGCCGCCCCTGGCTGACTACCTGCCCGACATTGAACTACTTGACGCCCTTGCGGACGAAATGTGAACCTGAGGTTGAGACTATGAGCGCCGAGAAGCCTGCCGACTCGCAGGTCCGTCTGCAGAAGGTGCTGGCCTCGGCCGGCATCGGCTCTCGGCGTGCCTGCGAGCAGATGATCGACGAGGGCCGGGTCGAGGTCGACGGCCGGATCGTGCTCGAGCAGGGCCTGCGGGTGGATCCTGCCCGCTCGGTCATCAAGGTCGACGGCATGCGGATCCCCACGGCCCCCGGGCACGTGGTGCTGGCGCTCAACAAGCCCCGCGGCGTCCACTCCACCATGAGCGACGAGCGGGGCCGCCCGTGCGTCGGCGACTACCTCAAGGGCCGCAAGGAGCGCCTCTTCCACGTCGGCCGGCTCGACGCCGACACCGAGGGCCTGCTGCTGCTCACCAACGACGGCGAGCTCGCCCAGCGCCTGGCCCACCCCAGCCACGGGGTGCCCAAGACCTACCTGGCCCAGGTGCGGGGGACCATCCCGCGCGGGCTGGGCAAGCAGCTGCGCGAGGGGGTGGAGCTCGAGGACGGCATCGTCCGGGTCGACCGCTTCCGCGTCATCACCTCCGCTCCCGGCCGCAGCCTGGTCGAGCTGGTCCTGCACGAGGGCCGCAAGCACGTCGTGCGCCGGCTGCTCAAGGAGGTCGGCCACCCGGTGGAGGGCCTGGTCCGGGTCAAGGTCGGCCCCATCGGCCTCGGCGATCTGCGCTCGGGCAAGGTCCGGACGCTGTCGCTCCAGGAGGTCGGCGAGCTGTACGCCTCGGTCGGTCTGTAGGCCGCACCGCACCGCCCCGCGCCGGAGCCCCTCATCGCCTGGAGCGATGAGGGGCTTTCTCGTTCTATCTCGTTATCGACAAAGCACTCGGTTTCCGCGGCATCACGGGAAGTCTCTGTATCGACAATCCGGCTCGGTGGTTCTTCCTCAGTTGTGTCGACAAAGAGATCTTGGCCGAAAGGGCCGACACAGGGCCAGAACGCCACGCCCCGGCTATCGTGGCTGGTCAGCGCGGCTCGGCTGCGCGCTCTAGGGACGACGCCGGCTCTCGAGCCGGTACGACACCAGGCCGCAGCTTCGGTGGCCGCCGCCCGCGAGGGATCGCGGGAGGGCCAGCTCAGGCCGCTTCCGCATCAGGGGAGAGAGAACGCTTCAGTGCTAGATCTGCGAGACGGTAGATCGACAAATGGTTACATTGCTGTGTCGGTGAGCCGTCAGGTCGGTCAAGAGATGGGTCGGTCCATCGGTGAGTCATCAAGGCGAGGGATCGCTGCGTCGCTAAGGTGAGTCGTCGAGAGAAAGGGGCTCACCCGTGCCCGTCCGAGCGCTCCGCGGCGCCACCCGGCTGTCCGCCGACGACCCTGCCGAGATGACCGACGCCGTGACCGAGCTGGTCACCGCGATGCTCGAGCGCAACGGGATCTCGACCGACGACCTCATCTCGATGATCTTCACCGCGACGCCCGACCTGGTCTGCATGTTCCCGGCGGCTGCCGCCCGCGGCCTCGGGCTCGGCGACGTGCCGCTCATCTGCGCCCAGGAGATCGAGGTGCCGGGCGCGCTGTCGCGCGTGGTGCGGGTGATGGCGCACGCCGAGCTCGACCGCAGCCGGGCCGAGGTGGTCCACGTCTACCTGCGCGGCGCCGAGGTGCTGCGCCAGGACCTGGCCCAGTGACCGAGCGACCGCAGCCGGCCGGTGCCGGCGGGGGAGCGGCCGCGGCCCTGCTGCCCCGGGGCGTGCTCGTCGTGGGCACCGGCCTCATCGGCACGTCGGCCGCACTGGGCCTGCGTGCCCAGGGGGTCACGGTGTGGCTCCAGGACGCCGACGAGGAGTCGGCCGCGGTGGCCGAGGAGCGGGGCGCGGGCGTACGAGGGGCCCCGGAGACGGCTCCGGACCTGGTCCTGGTGGCGGTTCCGCCCGTCGCGGCGCCGACGGTCATCCTGGACTCGCTCAGAACATATGTCGACGCGACAGTGAGTGACGTGGCCAGCACCAAGGCTAGACTTCAACGAGAGGTCGAGGCCCGAGCGGCGGAATCGTCCAGCACGGCCCTTCTGATGCGTTTCGTGGCCGGCCACCCGCTCGCGGGGCGCGAGGTGAGCGGCCCGGCGGCCGCCCTCCCCGATCTGTTCGCCGACCGGGTGTGGGCGCTGACGCCGTCGGAGGCCACCGAACCGGCGCGCACCGAGCTGGTGCGTGCCGTGGTGGAGTCGCTGGGCGCGCTCCCCGTGGTCACCACCGCCGAGGAGCACGACCGCGCGGTGGCGCTCACGTCCCACACCCCTCAGGTGGTGTCCTCCACGGTCGCGGCCGGCCTCGGCGGGCTCGGGGAGTCCGCAGTCCGGCTGTCCGGCCAGGGCCTGCGCGATGTCACCCGCCTCGCGGCGTCCGACCCCGGGCTGTGGACCGAGATCCTCACGAGCAACGCCGAGCCGGTGGCCGACGCCCTCGACGCCCTCATCGAGCGGCTCAGCGCGGTCCGCGACGGCCTGCGCGAGGGGGCGGCCGGCCCCGTGCGCGGAGCCCTCGAGGCGGGGGTGGCGGGCCGCCGCCTGGTCCAGGGCAAGCACGGCTCCGGGCCCGTGGAGTTCGCCGTCGTCGCCGTCACCGTGGCCGACCGGCCGGGCGAGCTCGGGCGGCTGTTCGCCGACGCCGGCCGCACCGGGGTCAACCTCGAGGATGTCCGGATCGAGCACGCCCAGGGGAGGCCCACCGGCCTCGTCGAGCTCGAGGTGGCGCCCGCGTCGCAGGCCGCGCTGGCCGAGGGCCTGCGTTCCTCGGGCTGGGACGTCCGCGGCTGAGCGAGCACCCATCGGCGGCTGACCTGCGGCTGACCTGCGCAGACACAGCGCTGGGTCGTCATGTCGGTAGAGCGGTATGTCGACTTCTGCATGGCTGGCAGTCCGGGCCTCGATTGTCGACACCTCGACTGGTCGGCTCGTCGTCCTGGTGACCGATCTCGCCCCTGCGACCCCGTCTGACCTGCGCCGACGCCGGTCCCGCGGGCATTAGGCTGGGCGGGCCGCACCGGCCGCACGGGGCTCTCTCGTCCGCGCCCCCGACCGATCCGCCGACCCGCCGCCCGCCGACCCTGGGACCTGAGCCGTGACCACCGCCCTGCCCGAGCACGTGCCTGCCGCCGACCCTGCCGGGTCCGCGGTCGTGGCCGTCGACGGCCCGTCGGGCTCGGGCAAGTCCAGCGTCTCGCGCGGGGTGGCCCGCGAGCTGGGCCTGCGCTACCTCGACACGGGCGCGATGTACCGGGCGGCCACGTGGGCGGTCCTGCGCGACGGCGTCCCGCTCGACGACCCCGCGGCCGTCGCCGCCTCGGCGTCCGCCGCCCTCATCGAGCTCTCGAGCCACCCCGACGAGGCGTGGGTGCACGTCGACGGCGCCGACGTCTCGCGGGCCATCCGGGAGCAGGCCGTCACCGGTGCGGTGTCGGCCGTGGCCGCCGTCGCCGACGTGCGGGCCCTCCTGGTGGAGCAGCAGCGGGCGGCGGTCCGCGCCGCGGCCGCTGCCGGGCAGGGCATCGTCGTCGAGGGCCGCGACATCGGCTCGGTCGTGCTGCCCGACGCCGACCTCAAGGTGTGGCTCGTCGCGGACCCGGCCGTCCGCGCCGCGCGCCGGGCGGCCGAGGACGTCGCCGCGGGCCGGATCAGCCCCGCCGAGGCCGACGCCGCCGTCGAGGCGGTGCGTGCCGACCTCGCCCGCCGCGACGCCGCCGACGCCGGCCGGGCGGCCAGCCCCACCACCCAGGCCCCCGACGCCGTCGTCGTCGACGCCTCCGAGCTCGGCCTCGCCGAGGTCATCGCCGCCGTCGTGGCCCTCGTCCGGGATCGGACGGCGGCATGACCGGCGACGCGGCCGCCCCCACGACCTCCGGCGCCGCCACCGGCCGCAACATCGCCGCGCTGCTCACCCGGCTGTGGCGCGTGTCGGTCACCGGCGCCCACCACGTCCCCGCCGACGGCCCGGTGATCCTGGCCGCCAACCACACGGCCTTCCTCGACGGCGTCCTGCTGCCCGCCGCGAGCCCGCGGCCCGTCCACGTGATGGCCAAGGCCGCGCTGTGGGTGCCGCCGCTCGACCGGCTGCTCGATGCCACCAGCCAGATCCCGGTCGACTACGACGGCCCGGACCGCTCGGCGCTCAAGCGCGGCCTGGCGGTGCTCGCCGGCGGCGGGGTGGTCGGCGTCTTCCCCGAGGCGCACCGCGGCGCCGGCGACGCGCGCCACGTCCGGCACGGCGCCGCCTACCTGGCGGCGTGGTCGGGTGCCCCGGTCGTGCCCGTCGCGATCCTGGGTGCGCGCCCGGCCGGGGCCGGGAAGGATGCACTGCCCCGGATGCGTTCACGCATCGACGTCCTCGTGGGGGAGCCCGTCGACATCCGCGTCGACGGCGACCCCCGCCGCAGGGCGGTCCTCGCCCGGTCCGGCGAGCGGCTGCGTCAGGTCCTCGCCGACCACGTGCGCACCGCCGTCCTCCGCACCGGGCAGGCGCTGCCCGGGCCCCTGCCCGAGCCGCACGACCCGCACGCCGCCCCCGACCACCGGAGCCACCCGTGACCGACAAGCCCCTCGAGCCCCTCGAGGACGAGACCGGCTACGACGCCGACGACTCGGCCTGGGCCGACGACGAGGTGGTGGAGGTCGACGACCTCGACAGCGACAGCCTCCCCGACCTCGGCGACCTGCGCGACGACGAGGAGATCAGCGCCGAGACGCTGCAGGCCCTCGGCTTCGACGTCGACGACCTCGACGTCTTCGACGACGAGGACGAGGAGCTGCTGCCCGTCGTCGCCGTCGTCGGCCGCCCCAACGTCGGCAAGTCCACGCTGGTCAACCGGATCATCGGCCGCCGCGAGGCGGTCGTCGAGGACGTCCCCGGCGTCACCCGCGACCGCGTGACCTACGAGGCCGAGTGGGCCGGCCGCCGGTTCCTGCTCGTCGACACCGGCGGCTGGGAGCGCGAGGCCAAGGGCCTCGCCGCCCAGGTCGCCGCGCAGGCCGAGCGCGCGATGAACGAGGCCGACGCCGTCCTGTTCGTGCTCGACGCGACCGTGGGTGCCACCGACGCCGACGAGGACGTCGTCAAGGTGCTGCGGCGCACCAAGAAGCCCGTGCTGCTCGTGGCCAACAAGGTGGACGACAGCCGCGGCGACGCCGACGCCGCCATGCTCTGGTCGCTCGGTCTCGGCGAGCCGCAGGGCGTCTCGTCGCTGCACGGCCGCGGCATGGGCGACATGCTCGAGAACCTCGTCGCAGTCCTGCCCGACGAGGGGAGCCGCGTCGCCGAGCCCCGCGGCCCGCGCCGGGTGGCACTGCTCGGCAAGCCCAACGTCGGCAAGTCCAGCCTGCTCAACCAGCTCGCGGGGGAGCAGCGCGTCGTCGTCGACTCCGTCGCCGGCACGACCGTCGACCCTGTCGACGAGCTCGTCGAGATCGCAGGCACCACATGGCGTTTCGTCGATACCGCCGGCATCCGCAAGCGGGTCAACGAGGCGAGCGGCCACGAGTACTACGCGTCGCTGCGCACGAGGTCGGCGCTCGACAAGGCCGAGGTCGCGGTCGTGCTGCTCGAGGCCAACGAGCCTCTCGCCGAGCAGGACACCCGCATCCTGTCGATGGTCGTGGAGAGCGGCCGCGCTCTGGTCCTGGCGTTCAACAAGTGGGACCTCATGGACGACGAGCGCCGCCGCTACCTCGAGCGCGAGATCGAGCGCGACCTGCACCAGGTCGCCTGGGCGCCGCGGGTCAACATCAGCGCCCGCACCGGCCGCCACACCGACAAGCTCGTGCCCGCGCTCGACCGTGCCCTCGAGGGCTGGGAGACGCGCGTGCCGACGTCGAAGCTCAACGCGTTCCTCGCCTCGCTCGTCGCCTCGCACCCGCACCCGGTGCGCGGCGGCAAGCAGCCGCGCATCCTGTTCGGCACCCAGGCCGCCACGCGGCCGCCGACCTTCGTGCTGTTCACGACCGGGTTCCTCGAGGCCGGCTACCGCCGCTTCGTCGAGCGCCGTCTGCGCGAGGAGTTCGGGTTCGAGGGCACGCCGGTGCGGATCAACCTGCGGGTGCGGGCCAAGCGCAAGCGGTGACGTACGACGCGTCCGTGCGCGGGCCTGCCGGTTTCGGAGCACCGCCGCCGGTCGTGTAACCTTCACGGGCCGATCGCGGGCGATCCTCGCGGTCGGAGCTCGGGCTGTGGCGCAGCTTGGTAGCGCACTTGACTGGGGGTCAAGGGGTCGCAGGTTCAAATCCTGTCAGCCCGACCGAATGGCAATGGCCGACCGCTTGCGGTCGGCCATTGCCATTCCGCACGGCTGACAGGATTTGGGAGGAGCCCGCGCGCTCCCGCGCGGCCGCTCGCGCCCCCGTGCGCCGGAGGCGCCGCTCGCGCCCCGCGCCGCCCCGAGCGCCTCACTACGACGGATCCTGTCAGCCCGACCACGCACGACGAAGGGCCGGCCGAATGGCCGGCCCTTCGTCGTGCCCGACCGGGCTGACGGGATTTGGGAGGAGCGCCCGCGCTCCGCCGCGGCCGCTCGCGCCCCGTGCGCCGAAGGTGCCGCTCGCGCCCTGCGCCGCCCCGAGCGCCTCACGACGACGGCTCCTGTCAGCCCGACAGATCGGCCGGGGCTCGTCGCGAGGTTGCTGGCTTCACGTCGTGTGGCACTCGAGATCGGCGGCACATGGGCGATGCTTGCACCCCCCCAACGACGCCCCCTCTCAGCCCGATCACGTACGACGCGTGGCGGCCGGATGGCCGCTTCGTCCAGCGCACCCGATCGGCAGTGGTCGCGAGCTGCTCTCTCTGTGGGGCTTCGGCCGCTCGGCAGCGCCCAGCTCGGCTTGGCTCGAGGACGTCACTCGGGGAGGCCGTCGGCGAGGACGGCCCCGCTGCGCTCGAGTCGGTGCTGGAGCATCTGCTCGAAGGCGATCCGGTGGCCGTGCGCCTGCTCGTAGGCGAGCAGCGCGGCGAGCTCGGCGGGGGAGAGGGCCGAGAGCGAGGCCTGGGCGTCGGCCAGCGACATGCTCGGCCAGCCCTCGACCGGGAGGTCGTCGGTCGAGAGGTCGCGGATGTCGACCACCTCGGCAGCACCGGACATCGACCCGGACCTGTCGGCGGCATCGGCGCGCTCGGCCTGGGACGGCGTCGAGGACGCACGGGCCTGGGCGGCCGAGGAGAAGGTCTCGTCCGCGCCGTCCGCAGGATGCACCCGGTCGGAGGGGTCCTCGCCGGCGAGGGCGAGCTCCCAGTGCCGGGTCGTCCGCGCGGCGATGACGGCGGCCTCGCGCATGAGGCGCACCGGCGGCAGCAGCGCCTCGCGGGCTCGGTCCACGGGCAGCAGGGCGGTCAGGTCCATGAGGCTGGGCACAGCGGTTCCTCCGGTCACGAGAACGGGTACCGGCGGTGCCCTGCGCGGCGCCCGGCAAACGCAGTCGTCACTGCGATCTCCAGCACAGGGGCGTCATCCGGGCGGCGCAGCGCCGGCTGCCGCCGGCGGGTTACCGTGGAGGACCCGTGCGGTGGACGGCCGCCGGAGCCCTGCTCCATGCCCAGGAGTTGCCGTGCGCGCTCGTGCCGCTGTGCCTGTGCTGGGCGCCGCCCTCCTGCTGGCGGCCTGCGGCAGCGGGGCGACGCACCCCGAGCCGGCGGGCTCGACGACGGAATCCGCGGGCGCAGCGCAGGCGGACGCCGGCAGCGCCGTCGTGCCGACGCCGATCCCCGGCGCCACCGCGCCGAAGGCTCCCGATCCGCGGCTGCTGCCGCTGAGCCGGGTCGTGGCGGCCGCGTCGATCGCGACGAAGAGCGGCAGGCTCGAGGATCGCGTGTTCCGCGGCCGCAACGGACAGCCGTTCACCGTGCAGGAGTTCCTCATGGCGTGCGGGCGCTACGACGCGCGCGCCGTGCAGCGCAGCCTCGATGCGTTCTCGGCCGGCCTGCCCGCGGGATCGTTCGTCGTCTACATCGCGCCCGACAAGTCCAGCATCCGCAGAGCAGCCCTCGGCGCCCGCGCCGATGCGCTCATGGACTGCGCGGACGACGTCCGGCGGGCGACGAAGCTCGCGTGGCCGACGACGTCGGGGGCGGTCGCCCCGCTGTGGGAGCAGGTCTCGCAGATCGACAAGGCGAGCCCGGGCTCGGCCTACCCGTACGGCGACTCCCACTGGAGCGCGCGCGCCGCGCGCACGTGGGTGCGCGACCTCGTCCTGCGCTACGAGCGGCTCGGCCTGCTGCCGAAGGGCACCTGGGCCGCGGCCGATGTCGTGCAGGGACCGAAGTCGCTCTTCACCAGCACCCTCCTCGCGTCGATCGGGGTGCAGCACAGCGAGCGGGTGGCCACCGAGAAGGTGGTGCGCCCCGGGATCATCACGACGACGACCTCGAGGCCTGGCCTGGGCAATCCGACGCTCGACATCCGGTCGGTGTCGTCGCAGGGCCGGCCGCTCGTCCCGGGCCGCACGGTGCTGGTCCGCGACTCGTTCGTGTGGCGCGCGTTGCCGACGCTGCAACCGTTCTTCGAGCGGCTCACCGTGGTGCACTGGGCGGAGTTCAACGACATGGTGCGCAACGGCACCCTGCCCGCGGCCGACCGCTACGTGTTCGAGACCGTGCAGCGCGGCTGGGTGCAGCGGTCGGCGGCGCTGTCCGGCCAGGACGTGCAGTCCGCAGTCGCCAAGGCCCTGGGCCGGCCGCCGGCCGGCTGACGCCGGCCGGCCTTCCGTGCCCCGGCGTCAGTCGATCCGCTCCCACACCACGACGGTGTTGCGGTCCTGCGTGAACACCTGCGCCATGCGGTAGCCGTTCGCCCAGCGCTCGTTGGCGACCTTGGTGAAGTGCTTCATGTTGATGGAGTCCTCGTTGACCTCGCACTCGTAGTGCGGGCCGCCCTTGGTGCCGCCCGAGAGACCACCGATGCCGAACATGCCGTCCTCCTGTCGTCGCACCCGCGCGGGTGCCCACGCCAGCATCGACGACGCCGGGCCCCGACGGCGGGCGAACGCACGACCTGCACCGGACATGACGAAGGCCCGCCGCACCCCAGTGAGCGGCGGGCCCTCGTTCATCGACGGGGCTCCTGACCGGAAGGCCCGTCGGCCCGGCCGCGGCGGAAGTTCCCGACCCGCCGGCGACCTGGCAGGAACTCTTGCAGACGAATGTGAACCGGGGGTTACACCGGGTCCGGGCGGCTGTGGCCTCGACCACAGATCCTCCGGCCGGTCGAGCGGCAGCCTGGAGACCGTCCTTCGCCGATGCCGGGACAGCGGGCGGTCCCGCGCGCCACGATCCCTGCGCGGACCAGGGAGGGAGCAGGTCATGGAGCAGCTCGGCGAGAGCCGCGTGCCGCTGCCGGAGGTGTCCGGGCTGTCCTCGATGCCCGGCGCCGGCGAGGACGGCGGCGACCTGCTGGTGGCGCTCGGGGACGACCGCGTTGCGCTCGCGCTCGCGACCTGCCACGGGCCCGAGATCGGCGAGTGGCTGGTGATCACGGCCGAGGAGGTGGGCGCCCACCCCGGCTACGAGGACATCGCGACGCAGCTCGAGGCCGTGGCCCTCGACGGCCGCGGCCGCGCGTGGCTGCTCACCGAGGGCACGTCGCTGCTCGGCGGCATCGACCTCGCCAGCCGCACCATCGTGTCGAGGGCAGCGCTGGACACCAGCCCGATCCCCGAGCTGCACAAGGAATGGATGCGCAAGCACGCATCGCGGGGCGAGGGCATCCTGCTGCTGCGCGGCGGCCATCTCCTGGTGGCCAAGGAGAAGCACCCCGCCGGTCTCGTCGAGCTCGGTCCTGAGGGCGATGCCGCTGCCGGCGTCGATGCCTCGACCCTGCTCGGCGACGACGAGGGATGGCAGGAGCCGCCGGCCGACCTCGTCGCGCTCGCGTGGTGGCCCTGGGACGACGAGAGCACCGCGGCGATGACCGACATCAGCGACCTCGCGCCCGACCACCGCGGGGGAGTGTGGGTGCTGTCGGACGAGGGCCGGTGCCTCGCCGAGCTGGTGCTCCCGCTCGTCCCCGGGTCGTCGTCGCCGGCGGTGCGTCGCCTGCAGCGGCTGCCCCACCACATCGCCAAGCCGGAGGGCCTGGCGTTCCTCGGCGCGGACGTGGTCGCCGTGGCCGACGACTTCAAGGACAAGGGCAAGGACAAGCACCGGGCGAACGTGACGGTGCTGCGGCTCGCCGACGGCTGACGGCTCGCGGCCCCACGACGGCGCAGGGCGCCGGAGCGCGATGCTCCAGCGCCCTGCACGCCCCCTGGTCCGGCGTCAGGCGGCGGGGTCGATGCTCCCGCCGTCGACGACCGTGCCCGGCTGGTTCGGGTACTGCGCGGCGGCGCTGCAGATGGCGGAGGCCACGGCGTCGAGCGTCGCCGCGTCGAGCGCCGAGGAGTCCGCGCTGCAGCCGGAGGCCGAGGCCGACAGCGAGAGCGACGCGGTACCGGACGGCGTGGCGAGGGGCAGCTCGATCGTGCCGTCCGGCGTCCAGGCGGCGTCCATCGGGAGCTCGCCGACCGAGGTGCCCGACGGCAGCGCGCCGTCGACGACCGCGACGGTCTCGCCGACGGGCAGGCTCGACGGGAGCGCGATCGCACCCGGGTCGCTGGGCGCCGACGCCGGGGCGGACGGCTGGGCCACCGGGGCCGGGGCCGGGCTGCTCAGCAGGCTGCCGCCGATCGCCACGGCCGCGGCCACCGACGCCGCGGCGCCGATGCCGGCCACGCCGTACAAGGCGCGGCGCCGGCGGGTGCGGGCCCGTGCCGCCGAGGCGATCACGGGGGTGCTGAACTCGCGGGCGGGCGCGTCGCCGACGGCGTCGCGCATCAGGGTGCGCAGGTCGTTGTCGCTCATGGCTTCTCCTCGTCCAGGCCCGCGAGCACGGGCGTCCTCATGAGCTCGCGCAGCCGGTCGAGGCCGCGCGAGGTCGAGCTCTTCACCGTCCCCGGCGTGATGCCGAGGACGCGTGCGGTGTCGTCGACGGACAGGTCGTCGAAGAACCGCAGCACCAGGACGGCGCGCTGGCGGGAGGGCAGCTCGGCGAGGGCCGAGACCACGTCGTAGTCCGGGCCGTCGTCGTGCGGTCCGGAGGGCCGGTCGGGCAGCACGTCGCTGGGCACCTCGCGCCGCCACGGCTTGCGCGACCGGTCGACCGCGGAGGTCGCGACCACGCGCCTCGCGTACGACGTCGCCGCCTCCGGCCGGATCCGGTGCCACCGCTCGTAGACGCGTACGAGCGCGTCCTGCACGACGTCGTCGGCCGTGTGCCAGTCGCCGCACAGGAGGTACGCCGTGCCCCGCAGCTGCTGCGCGGTCCGCTGCGCCCACTCCGTGAAGGCGCCGTCGCGGTCCTCGACCATCCCTGCTCCTCCGTCCTTGTCGCCGTCGCGGTAGAGACGGAAGCGGGGCCCTGCGGGGTTGCCTGGGCGCGGAGGAATCCTCGGCGCGGACCTAGAGGGGGACGTCGCGCGTGGTGGTGACCACGAGCCGCGTGCCGGTGACGCGCTCGATGGAGTCGGCCATCGCCTCGAGGAACGACGGCTTGCTCGCGCGCTGGTATCCGTGGACCCCGGCCATCTTCGTGGCGTCCACGAAGTCGAGGGTGAGCACGCCGTCCTCGAGCGAGGCGAGGCGGCCGTCGAAGAGCGCCAGCCAGGCGGTGCGGTGCGTCGCCTCGAGGTCGTAGAGGACGTCGATCCACTGCGCCTTGAGCTGCGGGAGCGTCAGAGGGACCTCGGCCATGGCCCCGATCCTGCCGCACCGCCGCGCACGTCGCCCTGCACGGACGGCGCACGGCGACGTGGCGCGGCGCCCGGGACGGCGGTGCGCGGGCTACCGTGACGGCGTGGCACGGGTGCTGCTGCTGGTGACGGGTGCCGTCGCCGCGGTCGTGGGGGCGGTGGTCCTGGCGACCGGTGCTGTCTTCGCGGCCACCTTCGGCTCCGACGACCGCGTCGCAACAGTGCCCACCGGGCTCGCCGCGCAGGGGTCCGCGCTCGTGCTCGACGACCTGTCGGTCGACGCCGTCGGGCTGCCGGTTCCCGACGACGTCGGGTCGCTGCGGCTCACGGCGCAGGCCCCCGACGGCTCGACCGTCTTCCTCGGCGTCGCGCGCACGTCCGACGTCGATGCCTACCTCGTGGGCGCGCCGTACGACGCGGTGGTCGCCGACCTCGGCGGCGGCACCGCGCAGACCCGGCCCGTGCCCGGCACCCAGGTGCCGCCGGCCCCCGCGGCCCAGACCTTCTGGCTGCAGAGCTCCCAGGCCGCCCCCGCAGTGCTGCCGGCCAAGGTCCCGGCCGGCACGTCCGTGGTCATCATGAAGCCGGACGGCTCTCCCGGCGTCGCCGCTCAGGTGTCGGTGGCGCTCACGCTGCCGGGCGCGTGGACGGCGTCGCTCATCGCGATCGCGAGCGGCGCGGTGCTGCTCGTCCTCGGCGTGCTGCTCATGGTGTGGGGACGCCGTCGGGGCCGCCGCGCCCCGGTGGGCGCCCACTCCGCCGCGGCCGGGGCAGCGGCTGCGCCCGCCGCAGTCGACGTCCTGCCCGGGTCGGGCGCGGCGGAGCCGCAGCCGGCACCGGCAGCCGACGGCCCTCCCGCCGACGACCCCGACCCCGAGCTGGCGGCGTCCGACCCTGCCGACTCCGACGACGGGCTGACTCCCGAGGCGGCGCCCGGCGGTTAGGGTCGAGGCGTGGACGTGCAGGAGAACGAGGTCACCACCGACCGCATCCTCACCGTGCCCAACATCCTGTCGTTCCTGCGGCTGCTCGGCGTCCCGCTGTTCCTCTGGCTGATCCTCGTGCCCCAGGCCGACGGCTGGGCCATCGCGCTGCTCATGGTCTCGGGCATCACGGACTGGCTCGACGGCAAGATCGCCCGCGCCACCGGCCAGATCAGCCGCCTCGGCCAGCTGCTCGACCCGCTCGCCGACCGCCTCTACATCGCCGCCACGCTGCTCGGCCTCGCGCTGCGCGGGATCATCCCGTGGTGGCTGGTGATCGTGCTGGTCGCGCGCGACGTCCTGCTCGCGTTCTACCTCGCCGCCCTCAAGCGCCGCGGCATCACCGGCCTGCCCGTGCACTTCCTCGGCAAGGCGGCCACGTTCTGCCTGATGTACGCCTTCCCGATCCTGCTCATCGGCGACGGCGCCTCGGCGCCGGGCACCGACGTCCACGACGTCGCGCAGGCGCTCGGCTGGGCGTTCGCGATCTGGGGCACCGCGCTCTACTGGTGGGCCGGCGTCCTCTACATCGAGCAGGCCAACCGCATCCTGCGCCGCCCCGTCGCGCGGACGGCGTGAGCCGATGAGCCCCGCCGGGGCACCGGGCCGGGAGCGCGAGCGCGACCCCGCCGCGTCGATGGCCCTGCTGCGCGAGCTGGTCAACGACGACGCCGCGCAGGAGTACGCCGAGGCGCACCGCCGCCACGCGGGCAGCAGGCCGTCGGCGGGCTCGCGCGCGCTGCTGCTGCTCAGCGTCGCCCTCGCGTCGGGCCTGCTCGTGACGGCGCTCGTGCAGAACCGCGCCATCGCCCCGGAGAAGGAGCTCGCTCGCCAGCAGCTCGTCGAGCGCGCGCAGGCGGCGCAGGCCGAGGTCGAGCGGCTCGAGGCCGAAGTCGAGACGACCCGTCAGGAGCTGGCCGCGGCGCAGGAGGTGCTGCTCTCGCAGTCGGCGGAGGGCAACGCCCTCGCCGACCGCATCGCCCGGCTCGAGACCCAGGCCGGCTACACCGCGGTGCAGGGGCCCGGGCTGGTCGTCACCCTCGACAACGCCCCGGGCGCCGTCGCGTCCGACCCCGAGGACCCGGGCCGCGTGCTCGACCAGGACGTCGTCGCCGCGGTCAACGGCGTGTGGCTGGCCGGCGCCGAGGCTGTCGCGGTCAACGGCGTCCGCCTCACGTCGACCACCGCCATCCGCGCTGCCGGCCAGGCGATCCTCGTCGACTTCCGGCCGCTCGTCCCGCCCTACCGCGTCGAGGCGATCGGCGACCCGGCGGCGATGGCGCGCGCGTTCGCGGCGTCGGCGTCCGCCCTCGAGCTCGCGCAGGTGTCCGAGCAGTACGGCATCCGCGTGACGACCGAGCAGGCGCAGGCGCTCACGCTCCCGGCGTCGACCGCGCTGCTGCCCGTGCGGGCGCGAGTGCCCCGGCCGGCCGGGGATACGGTGGCCGGGCAGGGGAGCGCGTCCCCGCAGCCGGGCGCGACGACAGGAGGAACGCCGTGATCGCCGTGGTCGGCCTCGTCATCGGCGTGGTGCTCGGCGTCGTGCTGCAGCCCACCGTGCCGCTCTGGATGCAGCCCTACCTGCCGATCGCGGTCGTGGCCGCGCTCGACGCCGTCTTCGGCGCGACCCGCGCGCTGCTCGACGACGTGTTCGACGACCGCGTCTTCGTCATCTCGTTCCTGTCCAACGTCGTCGTGGCGTCGCTGCTGGTGTTCCTCGGCGACCAGCTTGGCGTCGGCGCGCAGATCTCCACCGGCGTCGTCGTCGTCCTCGCGATGCGCATCTTCGCCAACGTCGCCGCGATCCGCCGGCGCCTGCTCAAGGCCTGACGCCGTGGCCGACGACGACACCTCGCTCCCGGACGCCGTAGCCGACGAACCGTCGGCTGCCCAGCCGTCCGAGACCGACCGCGCGCGGGCGCGGCTGCGCGGGGCGCTGGTGCCGCGCGCCACGGGCCGCCAGCTCGTCGTGGGCCTGCTCTTCGCCGTGCTCGGGTTCGCTGCCGTCGCTGCGACGCAGACCGCGGCCGGCAGCGGCCTGCTGGCCACCGCCCGCGACGACGAGGTGGTGCGCGTCCTCGACGACCTCACCCAGCGCCAGCAGCGGCTGCAGGCCGAGCAGCTCGCGCTCGAGGCCGCCCGCGACCGGCTGCAGTCGGGCAGCGAGGAGCAGCGCCTCGCCGCCTCGCGCGCCCGGGCCGACGCGCTCGCGATCCTCGCGGGCACCGTCCCCGCGGTCGGGCCGGGGGTGCGCATCACCATCACCGACGGCGACGGCGTGGTGAGCTCCTCGGTGCTGCTCGACGCCGTGCAGGAGCTGCGCGACGCCGGCGCCGAGGCCATCCAGATCTCCACCGTGCGCGTCGTCGCGTCGACCTGGTTCGCAGACTCGCGCGACGGCTCGGGGATCAGCGTCTCGGGCACCACGCTGGCCTCGCCGTACCGCATCTCCGTCATCGGCGACCCGCAGACCCTGGCGACCGCGCTGGAGATCCCCGGCGGCGTCTCCGACAGCGTGCGCACCGCCGGCGGGCGGATCGACGTCGTGCAGAGCGACGAGGTCGTGATCACCGCGTTGCAGCCGCCGACAGCGCCCGAATACGCTCAGCCCGCCCCGAGCCCGAGCGGCTCGTAGCCCACCACCTCGAGGAGCGCGTCCATGGCCGGCCAGACCCCGGAGAACCTCCGCTACACCCGCGAGCACGAGTGGGTCGAGGTCACGGCCGACGGCCGCGTCCGCTTCGGCATCACCGACCACGCGCAGGACGCCCTCGGCGACATCGTCTTCGTCACCCTGCCCACGGTGGGCGCCGCCGTCAGCGCCGGCGACCCCTGCGGCGAGGTGGAGTCGACCAAGTCGGTCAGCGACATCTACGCGCCCGTCTCCGGCACCGTCGTCGCCCGCAACGACGCCGTCGAGACCAGCCCCGAGACCATCAACTCCGACCCGTACGGCGCCGGGTGGCTGGCCGAGGTCGAGCTGGCCGAGGGCACCTCGCTCGACGACCTCCTCGACGCCGCGGCCTACGTCGAGCACACGGGCGCCTGACGGCGCCCGACCACCCCGATCGCGCACAACAGCGCAGGGAGCGCCCGCACGCCGGGCGCACCGGCCCTCCAGCAGCACGGCGACAACCCTCGACCTGATGTCGAGGGTTGTCGCCTGTTGACCCCCGTCGGCCCAGGTCCGTAGGGTTTTGCCCCGACCCTCGACCCACGATCGAGGGCGAGCCAGGAGGTCAGCCATGAGCCGTCAGTGCCCCCGGTGCGGCCACCTGGCGGAGGACGGCGACCACTTCTGCGCCTCGTGCGGCGCCGAGCTCGCCCCCGCCCCCGACGCCGCGTTCCAGACCGGCGTGCTCGGCGTGCGCGTGGCCAGCGAGGGCGACAGCGCCCCGCTGCCCGCCGTCGATGCCACCAGCGTGAGCGACCTGTCGGCCGGCCACGCGGTGCTCGTGGTGCTGCGCGGCCCGCAGGAGGGCGCCCGCTTCGACCTCGACCCGTCGGCGGGCGCGGTCATCCTCGGCCGCGCGCCGGAGTCCGACCTCTTCCTCGACGACGTCACCGTCTCGCGCCGCCATGCCGAGCTCTCGGCGGCCGACGGCCAGTGGCAGCTCGTCGACCTCGGCAGCCTCAACGGCTCGTACGTCAACCGCCGCCGCATCGACCGCGCCCAGCTCACCGGCGGCGACGAGGTGCAGATCGGCAAGTACCGCTTCGTCTTCCTCGAGTCGGCCGCGGGCGGCGCCGCATGAGCGCCACGTCGGCCGCCGCGTCGGCGTCGGGGCGCGGGCTGCTCGGCATCGGCGACGTGCTCTCGGTGCTGCGCCCGGACTTCCCGGACATCACCATCTCCAAGATCCGCTTCCTCGAGGGCGAGGGCCTCATCGCCCCGCAGCGCACCGCCAGCGGCTACCGCAAGTTCAGCCATGCCGACGTCGAGCGGCTGCGCTACATCCTGGCCTGCCAGCGCGACCAGTACCTCCCGCTCAAGGTCATCCGCGAGCACCTCGAGGCCATCGACCGCGGGCTCGAGCCGCCGGCATCCACCGGCGACGGACCGCGCGTGCCGCGCGCCCTGGTGTCCACCGACGGCATGCCCTCGGCCGACGCGTTCCGCCCGTCGCAGGCCGACGTCCGGCTGTCCAAGGGCGAGCTGCTCGAGGCCAGCGGCCTCGACGCTGCGCTGCTCGACCAGCTCGAGGGCTTCGGCCTGCTGAGCCGCCGCGGCCAGCACTACGACGGCGAGGCGCTCGTCATCGCCACCACCGTCGCGGAGATGGCCGCCTTCGGCATCGAGCCGCGGCACCTGCGCACCTTCAAGGTGGCGGCCGACCGCGAGGTGGGCCTGGTGGAGCAGGTCGTCACCCCGATGCTGCGCCAGCGCGACCCCGAGAGCCGCCAGCGCGCCGACGACGCCGTCCGCCAGCTCGCCGCGCTGTCGGTGCGGCTGCACTCGTCGCTGGTGAAGGCCGGGCTCGCCGCGGAGCTGGGGCGTTAGCCCACACAAGGGGAGCCGCTAGCCCCAGAAGGGGCAGCCGGACGGCTCCGGGCGTACTCCCAGCGGATGGCTCGCGGCGGCCGGGGTCGCGTCTGCGCGCTGCGCGGATAGGGTTGCGGCATGCGCCAGATGGACGTCGTGGGAGTCCGCGTCGAGATGCCGTCGAACCAGCCGATCGTGCTCCTGCGCGAGGTGGACGGCGAGCGCTACCTGCCGATCTGGATCGGCGCGGTCGAGGCCACCGCGATCGCCTTCGCCCAGCAGGGCGTCGTGCCGGCGCGGCCGCTCACCCACGACCTGCTGCGCGACGTCGTCGCCTCTCTCGGCCACACCCTCGCCGAGGTGCGCATCACCGAGCTCACCGACGGCGTCTTCTTCGCCGTCCTCGCCTTCGACGGGGGAGTCGAGGTCAGCGCCCGGCCGTCCGACGCGATCGCCCTGGCCCTGCGCACAGGCACCCCGATCTACGGCGCGGAGGCGGTCCTCGAGGCGGCCGGCATCTCGGTGCCGGACGAGCAGGAGGACGAGGTCGAGAAGTTCCGCGCCTTCCTCGACGAGGTGTCGCCCGACGACTTCCTGGGCGGCAGCGGCGGAGCGGCTGGGCCGGCCTGATCCTCAGGGGGGGGTCTGTCAACCCTCGAGGTCTGGTTGAGGGTCACCCAGGTGGGCGGACGCGCACGGCGTGTCGCGCGCGCGTGCGTTGACCCGGCCACCTGCCCGGCCTAGCGTTCGACCCAGAACGTCACCGGTGTGACTCTCGCGGCGCGCTTCCCCCGCCCGCGGCACCGGGAGGCGGTTCGAGGAGGTCTCCGGTGAGCGGAGTCGGCGAGGGTCACGGCACCCAGGGCGCGCCCGACGAGGGCGCACGGCAGGACGCGGCTGCGTCCGCCGGCAGCCAGGGCCTGCTGTTCGGCGACGAGGTCCGCTCGCTCCCGGACGACGTCGGCTTCCGCGGCCCCGTGGCCTGCTCCGCGGCCGGGATCACCTACCGCCAGCTCGACTACTGGG
>Ga0233425_10002065_pt1 | contig 41283 bp, 32 predicted proteins | sample Watercolumn_Towu_2_FD_181712 | JGI IMG/M metagenome (GOLD analysis project Ga0233425, IMG submission 181712) | Freshwater microbial communities from Lake Towuti, South Sulawesi, Indonesia - Watercolumn_Towuti2014_140_MG | ecosystem: Environmental > Aquatic > Freshwater > Lake | place...
TCGGCGTTCCTTCGCCGTCAACCGGACAATATACTTCTTGTTCATGGGAAACCTCCTTGTGGCAGGAAGTTTCCCAAATTCCCTGATTCAAACCAACCCGAACTTCTGGATTTGACAGAGCACTAGCATTGCCGAAACAACCGGACCACGCCCCACTCGCTTCCTCGCCGGACATAAGAACTTCGTTCCATGCATGCCCCCGACTCCACCGCTGCAGCCGCTAACGTGGCGGCCCTGATCCAACGCAACGAAGCAGACCGCGGCATCGATCGCGTGGATGTCCAGGTGCGCCCGGTGCGTCATGTGGGAGTGATCGGGGCCGGCGTCATGGGTTGCGCGATTGCAGCCTCCAACGTGTATCGGGGGCTGGCGGTGACGATCAGCGACGCAGACGCCCAGGCGCTGGCGCGCAGCGCGTCCGCCGTCGTGACGCTGGCCTCCGAACTCGACGCTGACTCCGACAGCGCGCCGAGCAGTTACCCTGACCTGTTGCACGTGGCACAAGCCGATGAGCAGTTCGCGGCCTGTGATCTGGTGCTCGAGACGATCGTCGAAACGCTGGAGGTGAAGCGCAAGGTGCTGCGGCGCCTCGAACCGCATTTGCCCGCCACTACCGTCCTGGCTTCCAACACCTCCACAATTCCCATTGGCCAGCTCGCCAGCGTCCTGGCCGTGCCGGAGCGCTTTTGCGGGATCCACTTCTGCAATCCGGTGCGGCACCGCCGGCTGGTGGAGATTGTGCGTGGCGCGGCGACGAGCGACGAGACGGTTGCGACCGCTGTGGCCTATGCCAAGCAACTGGGAAAGCTGCCGATCGTGGTCGGCGACAGCCCTGGTTTCCTCGTGAACCGCATTCTGTTCCCGTACCTCAGCGCCGCCCTGGAGCTGTTGAGCGAGGGAGCCACGCCCCGGCAGGTTGAGGAGGCGGCCCTGTCGTTCGGCATGATCCTGGGTCCCTTGGGGCTCTACGACCTGATCGGCATCGACACCGCGTTCTACGCCGGGCGCAGCATGTGGGACACATTCCGGGACCGCATCGTGCCGTCCCCCATCCTGCCGGCGTTGTTCAAGGCTGGACGGCTGGGAGTCAAGAAAGGGATGGGCTTCTACGCGTACGACGCGCAGGGATGCGCTCTCGAGATCGACGCCGGCGTGGCGCGACTGGTGGAGCCCTACGTACGTGAACGCCGCACCTTCGACGAACAGCAACTGGTCGCCCGCTTGTTCCTGCCCATGCTGCTGGAAGCGACTCGAGCCTTGCAGGAGGGCCTCGTGCGCGACCCGCGCGATGTGGATGTCGCGGCCATCTTCGGTCTGGGTTTCCCCGCCGCGCGTGGCGGACTGCTGCACTGGGCCGACGAACTGGGAGCAGCGACGATCCTGGAAATGCTCGCCCCCTTGGCGCGGTTGGGTCCCCGCGCTGCGCCGACACCGATGCTGGAAGAACTGGCCCGCCATGGGAGGAGATTCTATGGTTAGAATCGTGGAATTCGCCTCAGCGATTCAGTACGGTCGATACTGGTCCACGCTCTGGTCGGACAGGTAGTCAATCACGAGTTCGGCCGCCAGGTCTTTCGCGTTCTGCGGCCAGTACGATGGCAGCGGCACGCCGGCCGGACTCATCGCATCCACATGGCCGTCCAGGAACGACACGTTGGCCACGCGGTTATGCCGGAAATGGGAGCCGGGCGCGGTGAACAGGTCGTAGTCCTGCGGGCCCTGCAAGTACATGTTTTCCGTCGCCTTGAGTTCCGGGTCGCCGGACCAGGGCAACTGAATCCGCGCGGCGTCTGAGAAGACAATCGTGCGACTGGTGGAGGGAAAGTACGCCAGGTTCCTCGTCTCGACCCGCGGAATGTAGTTCGGTGGAGGGTACTTGGTCGTACCCAGATTGAGGTTGTAGCCGTAGCCGCCCGTGTGGCCGCCGTAAAGATACGTGATGCGCTGGTCCATGCTCGGACAACGCAGGACGGCGCGACTGCGCTCGATGAACGGCGCGATGGCTCCCTCGGCCGGATCAACCGTGTTGTTGCTCCAATCCACCTCTCCGAACCAGGTGCTGGACTTGGGCCAGAAGGGCCACGAGGCCACGGGCAATGCGCGGTGCGTGTCGTGGTACATCAGCACGCCCAGCGTATTTTGCTTCAGATTGTTGGCGCACTGCATGCGCGCGGCGGCACCGCGCGCGGCTTGGACTGCAGGTAAGAGGAGCCCCACGAGGATGCCAATAATGGCAATCACAACAAGCAGTTCGATGAGCGTCATTGCTCGGCGACTATTCACGGCGGCGTGCCTTTCTTGAGCGGGGGAAGAACTCCGTGGGGCGCCCGCTCCGCACGCCTCACGGTGCCAGGCTGCGTGGCACTCATGATCGTTTTCCGCAAGTGCAGGGGTCTGACTTCACAGTTCCGGCCGAGTCGGGGCGTCGCACCCCAGTTCCCTGCAATTGGGACCGTGAGTCTACCGGGCCGCGAGAGCAATGGCAAGCCGACGGAGGCAGGAGGACGCAGGCTGTCGGCGGGTGGTAGGTGGCACGTGGGTTTTCCGTTCTACCTCCAGACTCATCAGAGGCTAAGTGCGTTCTCAGGGCCGAAGGCCCGACATAACCTCTGCCGGGGCCGTCAGGCCCCGGTGCCCGCGCCTCTCCACAATCACCAAGGCCCGGAGGGCCGACACACATCCTGGAACGCGGGAGGACGCGCGGTCATTGTGTCGGCCCTCCGGGCCTTGAGAAAAAATAATGCATGCCGACCACCGGTGGCTCACGCCACCGGCTAGGGTTGTACCGGGCCTCCGGCCCTCTGGAGTCTGGAGGCGAGAGGCATATTGCATGTGAATCGTCGTCCTTCCTCCGATCTCCGGTCTCCGGCCTGTTTTTTCCCTCAGCAGTGGACACTTGTGGCGTTTTCTGGGAACATGAAGTCGTGGAGCCACTTATCATATCTTCCCGTCCCTGGCTGCTGTCGGAACGGTCGATCACGTATCGCCTCAGACGGAAAGAGGAGAGCACTATCATGTCACGTTCACGCGTTCGTGGGTTTACGCTCGTTGAGTTGCTGGTGGTCATTGCCATCATCGGCGTGCTGGTCGGACTGCTGCTGCCGGCCGTCCAGGCGGTGCGCGAAGCAGCCCGCCGCACGGCGTGCTCAAACAACCTCAAGCAACTGGGGACCGCGTGCGGCTCGTTTGTCAGTGCCAAGAGCCGTTTCCCCGGTTTTCAAGAGTTGACCGCTCAGAACAACGCAATCACCGTGATCGAGTATCCGCCCGCGCCAAACCCGCCCCAATATCCCGGCATCGCGCATGTCAACAAGGTCGCTACCTGGACCACGGTGCTGCTGCCGTACTTCGATCAACAGCCGTTGTTCGACAAATGGAATGATCCGGCGATTGCCAAGTACGGTGCCGGTCCGACGATCAACACCGGCCTGGTAGCGTTCATTCCCACGTTGCACTGCTCATCGGCTGGTGTGGGAGAACGCGACCTCCCCACAACCGCCTATGTCGCGAATGCCGGCTTCTGGCCGCAGGCCAGTGATCCTCCCAAATTCAACGCAGGCGCCACCAAGACGGTCGCCACGATGACAGCTTGGTTCGGCGCTCGTCGCGCTCACAATGGAGTCTTCGTTGATCGCGTGCCGCTGTCACTTCCGTCTGGCAAACCGCCCGAGGTCACGCTGACTGATCTCAAGGACGGCGTCAGCAACACGCTGCTGATGTCCGAGAACTTTTACACCACTGCCAATGCCGGCGCCAGTTATGCACACGGTGGATCGCTGGAACGCGCGTTCTGGTGGCGTCCCGTAATCACGTCACCCGGTGCTGCCGATTGGCGTGGCGCGTATTTCTTTGACAACATCTTTGTCTGGCTCTACGCCACGGATGCCCCGTCTTCCTCCGGCGGTCAGCCGAATCCCACGACCTACGTCCCGCCCACCATACCGACTTACATGAAAATCAATGGACAGGTCAAGGACCGGTTGCCGCTGACCGTCGAAACGGCGAGACCCGCCAGCCTGCACTCGGGTAGCGTGAACGTGGTTTTCGCGGACGGCCACACGGCCTCCCTGCGCGAAAACATCTCGTATGTGGTGTATCAACACCTGATGAACGGTTACGGAACCAAGTCGGATACGCCGAATCCGGACTATACTTTGAAGTCCTCTGACTTCGAGTAATCGACCGTCACGACGTGGACGGACTCAACTCGTAGCGTGGGTTTCCTTCGCCGTCACGCGGGCTAAAGCCCGCGCTACGATTTGAACAAACGCGTCGTGCTTTTCCGTAGCGTGGGCTTCCGCCCACGTGAGGCGTGACGGCGGCCAAAGCCGCCGCTACGGGAGACGGTGAGCGGGAGAACGCTATCGTTCGGTCAGCTGCATCCGGACGCTACTTCTTCCCCAATCGGCGCTGCGCGGCGAAGAACCGCGTGAGTATTTCGCCGCAGGGTCCGGCCAGAACGCCCGGAATCACCTGAGCGCGGTGGTTAAGACGCGGGTCGTTGAGCAACTGAAAAAGCGTTTGGAGCGCACCTGCCTTGGGATCTGCGGCGCCGTAGACCACCAGCGGGATGCGCGCTTGCAGGATCGCCCCGGCACACATCACACACGGTTCGAGTGTCACATACAGGGTGCAGTCGTCCAACCGCCAATCGCCGCGCGACTCGGCTGCTTGCGTGATGGCAATCATCTCCGCGTGCGCCGTGGGGTCGCGAAGCAGCTCCCGTTGATTGTGCGCCGCCGCGATCACTCGATCCGCATGTACAACCACGGCGCCGACGGGAACTTCGTCCGCCGCCATCGCCTCCTCCGCCTGCCGGAGAGCGATCGTCATGTAGGACTCGTGCATGCTTGGCCTCTATGGAAGAGATGGGGTGATGGGGTGAGGGGGTGATGCAAGAGGCTGTCATGTGGAATACTCATCCACTCACCCCACCATCCGATACAACCTATCCACCCGATCGGCCCGATCGAATCCGATCCACTCACTCACCTGCTCGCTGCTTGCAGTTCACGAATCCGGATGTTTCGCAGGGCGGCCCGCGTCTCCCACGCGGCAATTCCCAGCGGCTTGGACAACTCGACCTCGACTCGCGTATCCAGGGAACGGCCCTTGATGTTCTGGTCCACCACCCGTTCATCGTCGATCCAGGCTTGAATCCGTTCCCGCTCCACCCGCACGCGAATGCGATACCACTGATTGTTGCGGAAGGACATGTAGCGCGTGGTTTCGTTCTGGGACGCGTCCCGTCCGTCGATGCTCGACAGCCCCACAACCGCACCTGCCCAACCGCCGACGATCAGGCTGCAATGCGATTTGTCGACGGGAAAGGTCAACGCGCAGAAGAAGTCGTGACCGTCCAACCGCTGCGCCTCCAAACTGACTTCGTAATTGGTGGTTGGCACGTCACCCTTGTAGCTGATTCCGGTAAGGGAAGACCCGAACCCCATCACGATTGAGCCGTCCTCGACTTCAACCTCTCCCTCCCCCCCGAAATTGGTGATTTTCCAGTCCTGAAGTGCCTTTCCGTCGAACAGGGTTCTCCATCCCTCGGCCGCTGGGGGTTTGGGTTCAGCCGCCGGGGCTCGACAAGTTGTTACAGCTCCCAGGGATACCAGCAGGATGAGGCCCCCAATTGGCAAGCGATTCATGTCGATTCCTCCTCCAAGGGTATGCGACGGTATTTCACCGCGTGCGAAATCTAAGTTAAACTTTAGCGGTTACGGAGGATGATAGAGACTGCCAGAGTCCGATTTTTGCACTTAATTCCATCACGGATCGCTCAGCCAGTTTATGGAACAGAACAGAAATGTGCTCAAGTGGATACGGTACGGTGTGCTGTTCGCCTACTGGATGGTGATTTTCGCCGGCACCCATGTGCCGGGCCGAGCCATTTCCAGTGACCTTGCCAACGACAAGCTGCTTCACTTCCTGGCGTTCAGTGGATTGTCCTTTCTCCTGGCTTGGGTCCTGACGCCCTGTCGCCCGACACGCACGGCCATGGGGGCGATCCTGTTGGTCGCGCTGCTCTATGGAGCGCTGGACGAATTGACCCAGCTATTTGTTCCTCGCCGTAACGCGGACATCTACGACTGGTTCGCAGATGTCGGTGGCACGATCTTCGGACTGCTGGCGTATTTGGTGAGTTGGACCTTGGCCAACGAGGTTTGCGGCAGCTTGTTGCATACCACGCCGATCGCGGTGACGCCGGAGGAGTGAGTGGGTGAGTGGGTGAGTGGGTGAGTATTCTGTATGAGAGTCTCTTGCGTCAACCCGATCACCCCATCACCTCGTCATCTTCCGGCTTGTCTTCGCACCTTGTCACGCTTGACGCACAGGAGCATTTCACCAATATTGGACGGCGATTTCCGGGATTGAGTGAAGGATCAGAATCGTGGCCACGTTTGCTGTGATCATTGCGGCCGCCGGCCGCAGCAGTCGGTTCAAGGATGAGCACTACAAGAAGCCCTTTGCGCCGCTGGAGAACCGGGCTGTCTGGCTGCATTCCGTGGACCGATTCATCAACCGCGACGACGTCAAGCAGGTGATTCTGGTTATTGCCCCGGAGGATCGCGAGTCGTTCCAGATGAAGTTCGGTGCCAACGTCGCGATCCTCGGCATTGACGTGGTGGATGGCGGCGTGGAGCGAAGCGATTCCATTGCCAACGCTCTGGCGCGCGTCAATCCGGCGCTGGAATTCGTTGCGGTCCACGACGCGGCCCGTCCGTGCCTGGCCAACGAGTGGATCGACCGGGTGTTTTCCGCGGCCGAGAAGACGGGCGCTGCGATCCTGGCCCTGCCGATCGCGGGCACTCTGAAACGTGTGCGAGCGGGGAAGACCATCGAGGCCACCGTTCCGCGCACGGATATCTGGGAAGCGCAGACGCCGCAGGTGTTTCGGCGCCAGTTGCTGATTGATGCCTACGCGCGGCGGGGAGCCGATCCGGCGACCGACGACGCCGAGGTTGTGCAGCGGTGCGGCCATCCCGTGTCGGTCGTGATGGGTTCCAGCGTGAACCTCAAGATCACCACAAAGGAAGACCTGCGGCTTGCGGCCCAGGCCTTGCGTGCCTTGCCCAAGCCCAAAATCCTCGGCCCCGCTCATCCTTTTGCCGACGATGACTTGTGGCGATGAACGATCCAATGCGTTTAGTCCGCCGTGCCTTACCCTTGCCGGTTCTCTGCCGTTTGGTCGCGACGCGCCCGTCGCACGCCAGATCGGACAGCAGAGCCCTGCGCGGACGGACTAGGGTTTCACACGTGACCTGTCAGAGGGTGTGAGAGAGTGTCCGGGGAAGGCGTATACCTGATTCTGAAACGGGACGATTCCAAACATCTGCAGACCCTGACCGGAGACGACGCAATCCGCCGCTTCGTCAGGGAACTGCGGTCTTCCAAGGCCTATCGGAACGAGGGTCTGCTGGTCGAGTGCGGTGACAGCTGGAGCGCAATTCACCGCTGCCTGACCGAGGGGACCCTAGCTCCCGAGGCCGGAGACTTCCCGCTGAACCACTTCGTGCTGGGAGGCAAGCGGTTGTGTGCAAGTGACGACTGCCGGGTGGTCTTGGTCCGACCGGACATCGTCCCTCACGTGGCCGAGTCGGCCCGCGACGTGAAACGCACGGAATTCCACGAGCGGTACCTCGCGCTCGATACCAGCGATTACGGGCGACCGCTGAGCGAAAAGGAGTTTGACCGCATCTGGAGCACGTTCCGCCAGATCCAGCAACTCTTCGATGATGCCGCCGCCGACCGCGCCGCGGTTCTGTTCGCCGTAACACCTTGAGTCGGCAGCGCGTGAGCGGGACTTCCGCGCGCAACCCGTCAGGTTCGCACCGGCTGGACGCCCCTGTAAGGCAATCGCCGTCTCGGATATCCTGCGGGCACGTGGCCGCGGGATGTTTCTCGGAAAGCGACACTACTCATGAAATTCGACATCTTCAGCGATCTGACGTGGCGCGGCGTGATACACCAGACCACCGACAACGCCTTGTTGCCGGGCTGGCTGAACCAGCAGCCGCGGACCCTGTACTGCGGCTTCGATCCGACCGCCGACAGCCTGCATGTGGGCAGCCTGCTGCCGCTCATGGTGCTGCGGCGCTTTCAACAGAGCGGCCATCGTCCGATTGCCGTCGTCGGTGGCGCCACGGGGATGATCGGAGACCCCAGCGGCAAGAGCGAAGAACGGCAACTGCTGTCCGTCGAATCGCTGGCGGCCAACGTCCGCGGACTTGAACAGCAGATGCGCGTGTTCCTGGATTTTGAAAGCCGCGTCAGCCCGGCGATCCTGGTCAACAATTTCGAATGGATGCGCGGTTTCAGCTACCTCGAGTTCCTGCGGGATGTCGGCAAGAACTTCCCGGTCAACGTGATGCTGGCCAAGGACTCCGTGCGGAACCGGTTGGAGCGCGCAGACAGCGGTTTGAGCTACACGGAATTCAGCTACATGCTGCTGCAGGCTTACGACTTCGTTCATCTCCACGATCACTACCAATGCGAACTGCAGATCGGCGGCAGCGACCAGTGGGGCAACATCACCGCCGGCATTGACCTGGCGCGGCGCATGCGCGGCGTGCAGCTCTACGGCATCACCTGCCCGCTATTGCTCGACAGCGAAGGCGAAAAGATCGGCAAGACGGCCAAAGGCACCAAAGTCTGGCTGTCGGCCGAGAAGACCAGCCCGTACCTGTTCTACCAGTACTGGCTGAATATCCAGGACGCGGACGCCGGCGTCTGCCTGCGGTATCTGACCGAACTCAATCGTGAAGAAATCGAAGCCCTGGACGCATCGCGACAACAGGCCCCCGATCAGCGGCATAGCCAACGGCGTTTGGCCGAGGAACTGACACGATTGACTCACGGACCGCACGCGCTGGCGGCCGCACAGCGCGCCAGCGAAGTCTTCTTCGGCGCGGAGATTGCCGGGCTCAGCGATGAACAACTGCTGGAGATTTTCCCCGACGTCCCCAATCAGGCGCTGCCGCGAAACGCAGTCGCGGGAGACGGTCTCGGCTTGCTGGACGCGCTTGTCGCAGCCGGCTTGGCCAATTCCAAGGGCGAGGCGCGCCGCCTGGTCCAGCAAGGCGGAGCGTACGTCAACAACCGCCGAATGACGGACATTGACAAACGCCTGACGAGCGCCGATCTGGCCAGCCAATCCGTAATGGTCTTGCGAAGCGGCAAGAAGAAGTACGCTCTCCTGCAGTTCACGGAAGCATGCGACGAGTTCTGAACTTCCTCCTGTTCGCCTGCGGCCTGACGCTGCTGGCGCTGCTCCTGCTCGCGTGGGGCGGTTATCGCGCCGCCCGCCACGAGCCCGAGTTCTATCGCCGCGCCCTGGCGACAAGACCGGTGGAGTCGGGCAAACTGGGTGACGAATTGGAACGGCAGGTTCTCGATTTGCGTAACAATCTCCAGCAATCCGGGCGCTGGCAGACCGTCTTTTCCGAGGAGCAATTGAACGGTTGGCTGGCGGAGGACCTGCCGGTGAAGTTCCCTCAACTGTTGCCGCCGGGCGCGCGGGATCCACGCGTGGAGATCGCCGACGATACCCTGCGCGTGGCTTGCCGTTTCGACAACGGCCAGGTCGCGACGGTCGTTTCGTTTGCACTCCAGGTCCAACTCGCAGCCGAACCGAACACTCTGGCCATCCGGCTTTCACGGCTGCGCGCAGGCGCGCTGCCGATCGCGCTGCGGCAGGTTCTGGATCCCGTCACCGCCGCGGCGCGTAAGGCCGACATCGTGTTGCGCTGGAGCCAGACCGGCGGAGACCCTGTCGCCCTGGTGACTGTTCCATCGCGGCATAAGGACTTTGTCGCCGGTGAGATTCGCCTGGAATCGGTGGAGCTCGTCGATCACGAATTGCGGATTTCCGGGAGCACGGTGCCCGACGATCAGTCCGCGCTGGAACCGAGTCCTTCAGGACCGTGAGTGATCTGCCATGACCACTGTTCAGGCTGCTCCGGGGAACGCACGATCAGGACCTGCCCGTTCAACTTTCCCCCGGCCACGCGTACGAGGACCTCGTCGTCACTGCGGTGAAGCCACTCGAATTCACCGTGATCGTAGCGCGTCACGTTACCCCGACCGCCCGACACGGGCCCTTCGTACGTGAGGTAGTGTTTACGGTGATCAGGCAATTGTCGCGCGATCATCGCGAGACCGGGATGGGGCTCCTCAGCCACCGCCCACGTCAGCAAGGACTCATGATCCTCGATCATGAAGTCCCAATGCACCGCGGGGTCGTGCGGTGGCGGCAGTTCATGGCGTAGGACCACGAAACGGCGCATGCCCGCGTCCTATCGTGCCTGGGCCGTAGTCTGGACGTCCTGGACCACCGGCTGAGCCGATCGCAAGCTCTTCACTTCGACGCGTAGTTGGAGCACGCCCGGCTTGACGGCGGAAACCTCCAATCGCAACGGCCGCAGGGTCTCGCCGGGCCGCAGTTCGCTGATGGCCGAAATGGCAACCGTACGCCCGTCAGGAGCGGTTCTTTCGGTAAGCCCCAGACCGCCGCTGTCGAAGCTGCGGAATTGCAGTCCGTCCGGCAGAATGAAAGTGACCATGACGTCACGGTCCGAGACGGCCCGGTCGTTCTTGATCGTCAGGATGTACGACGTGGCGGAACCTACGGGTATGGGGTCCGCCGTATCGGCAATGGAAACCTGCAGTTCCCCGGTCGCGGGCGCCGGAGTTACCGGCGGAGGCTCCGCGGGTGTCGTGGTCCGGGTGCGTTCCGCATTCGGCACGATCTCGGTACCCGCAATCGCGGTGCGTGAGATCGCTTCCTGGCAATTGAACACGACGCGGGCCTCGGCTCTGTTATCGGGACTGACGGAGCCGCATTTCACCGTGCGCGACTGTGTGTCACCCGGCTTCATGGTGCCCAGTTCCCAGATCAAGCCACCTTCCTGGTACTTATAGTCGGGTGAAGCCAATTCGGGCAGCAGGGTAGGTTCCGAGTAGAACGCGATGCGGGCGTTGGTCAAAGGACCCTGCCCCGTGTTGGTGACGCGGGCCAGGTACTCCGCTTTCTCCCCCGTGCGAATCTGGGTGGGGCCAGTCAGCGTGACCTGCACGTCCAGCGCGATCTGCTGCACATCGACGCAGGCCTGGGCCACAGCAGTCTGCCCTCCTTCTCCGCTGACATCCAGCGTATGGCACAGCCGTCCGGGGGCGCGCACGAGGAAGCTCACAGAGAACCGGCTGACGGCGTTGGGCTCCAGATTGCCGAGGTTCCGCACGATTGGGCTGGACTCGCCCATCGTGTGCACCAGACCCGGTTGAAACGTGTCCCGAGCGACCACGTTCCCGATGCGCAACGTGCCGGTATTCGTGACTTCCACGTTGAAGGTCACTTGATCGCCCACTTTGGCCGTGGCGGGAGCGTCGACGAAACGGACTGCGAGCGAGGCGACGGCGACGCGCACTGCCGCGCAGCCCTCCGCCGAGAGATTGCCCTGGGCCTGAGCCTGGGCGCACAAGCGCAGGTCACCTTCACGCACTCCGCGGCAACTCACGTCGAGCGTGCGCGCTTCTTTCGGACCGAGATCACCCAATCGCCATTGGACACGGGGACCGAAGATCTCGGCTGCCGGGTTGCTGTTCAGAAACCGCAGGTTGCCGGGGATGTTGATGCTGACGATCGCACCGCGGGCGACCAGGTCGCCCGGATTCGAGACCTCCACGCGGAAGTTGGCCGTCGCGTCCACGGCGATACTTGTCGGCCCGCTGACGCGAACCGCCAGCCCGGCGCGCTCCATGTCACCGAAGTCCATCCTTGCCCGACGACGACGCGAGAGGTCGGGTCGCCACCGTTCGTCGGGGCGATGACTTGCACGCGAACCTGAGTTACGCCGGGCTGCAGCGACTGCGGTGCGAGCTGCGCGCTGGCTTGCCCGTTGGCATCGGTGACCACCTCCACGGCCGTCTGTCCTTGCGGTCCAAACAAGGCCGGAGCACCACCAGCCACTTCATAGCGTACGATCCAGTTGCTGGCCGGCATGTTGTCCGAGGACCGTGTCACGGTCGTCGTCAGGACGTGCGCCTGCCCGGCTGCGGCAATCGCGGGTCCGGGCAGTACCCACTGTGCGTCCACCCAGACCACGGACGCGATCTGGCGGCGCTGGTCCCAATTCTCGGCACCGGGTGCCACCGCCGTGACGTAACTGACACCGGCGGCTCCCGACGTCACGCTGACCCAACTCTGTCCGCGCTTCAGCAGCACGTCGTCGTCCCGCGACTGCGTCCCGCGCGTGATCATCCGCGACTCGGTGGAGGTCCGCGTGATGGCAAAACCGCCGTTCTTCTTGGTGGCCGGTGAGTTTCTGAGCCACGAACAGGTGTGTAGGTCGCACGATTCCCCCGCGTCGACGAAGTTCCCCACACTGTCGTTGGATAGCGACCACTCGATCGGCTGCTTCATCACGTAGTGCCCGTCCGGACCACAGATGCCCCCCAGCAAGACGACCTCGGTGCCTACCGGTGCCACCAGACGCATTGGAGTCACCAGCAAACGGTCTTGCTGCGACCCTGTCGCGGGACTCGCAGCACCCGGTACCGCCGGCGGGACGGGCACCGGAATCGACGGATCGCAGGGGGGTACGGGCGGTGGCTCAGCAAATGCCGGTTCCGGCAGGCACGGTACCTGCGGAATCGAATCGCAGGGAGACTCCAGCGTCGTGTAGTTCGGAGCCGGCAGAAAGATCCGCTGGCCCGTGGGATCGATGGCTGGCAACCGGAACTGGCAGCACCCGCTCACAGCGGCAACTGTGACCAGCCATGCCCAGCACAGCCCGGTGCTCTTCCCACGCATTTCCGCAGTCCCGTCACCACACAATGATTCACGGTGTGTCCACCCGAAAACTTACCATGCGTTCTGGCAACATGTGCCGTTTTCGCACCATCCGCGGTTGCCAAAGAACAACAGTTCTGGGTAAGGACTAGCGGTTATCCGGACCTTGCCGAAAAGCACGATCGGCGGGCACACGCTGTTTACCGCACGTTCCAAATCTTCGGCAGGACCGGTACATTCATGGCCACAGGTGCTACCCGACTCCGGCGCGCGGAACTTCATCTCAACTCACGGGAACTGGCCGCGCCGGTCAGTTGTAACCGGCGGGCCTCCAACGGATCATGGAGTTTGCGGGTTGTCGAAACTGGCGATTTCGGAGAAGATGGGACGCCAGGACCCTCAATTCCACCGCCAGCGATGCGCGTGGACGTCGCCTTGACAAGGAGCAAAGAATGCCTCACACGCCTATCGCATCTCCACAGCCGGACAGAGGACTCGCGGAAGATCGAGCCACGGCGGCGGCCAGGCTGCAGCCTGGGTTGGCGGTGCCACGGATCCTGCGGAACTATCGCGGTGACTTCTCTCCGATGAGCAGCGCACGGCGGATCGCTCCGCGGTTGTTCGTCTGCCTCTGCCTGTTCGCCGTTTCGACACATCGTGCCGCGGCGGCCGAGCCGGCGGATTCGAACCCGCTGGTGGCCCAAGTACTGCAGGCGAAAGGCCAATTCCAGCCTGTCACGCCCGAGGAACTGGCCGCGCGCAAGGAACAGCTCCAATCGGCGATGACGGCGCTCGACCAGTACCTGAGCGAGAACCAGCCGGACCTGGCGGAACCGCTCAAGACGCATCTGAAATGGGCGGAACTGCAGCAGCAATTGCAGAAGGACGCCCCCGAACTGTCCGTGCTTCAGTCGTTGGGACCCTTGTTCGTGGCAGCGCAGGAAGGACTGGAGCTGCCGGAAGTGCACCGTGTCCGCGATGCCTTCGTGCGGTATATGGACACTGTCATTGTGGTCTCCGACAAGCGCATTGCGGATGCCTATCCGGAGCAAGTGGAGTTGTTGGCCACCCGGTTGAGACAATTCGCCGAGGACCCCAGCACCGAGAACCGCTTGGCCATCGGCCGTTCCCTGGGTTGGCTGGAACATACGGGACAGGCTGTGGAGGCCGTACGGGCCGTGCGCAGCGCCTTCTGGCAGCCGAACCTCTACGCGGAAGTTTCCCATAAGCTCATCTCCGCCAGCGTATCGCAGGATGTGGACGAAGTGGAGAGAGTCCGCGACCACATCATGGGAACGTCGATTCGCGGGCAAGCCCGGCTGAGCGGCGAGGTGTCCGTCGAGCTGGTTCCGGACCCCGATCGGGCCGTGCTGGATATCTTTCTGGCCGGACAAGCCAATTCGAGCAATGTGGGCTACAACGGCCCGGTGAAGGTCTACAGCACGGGATGGACCAGCGTGTGGGCTCGCAAGCGGGTCTACGTGGATGCCGCAGGCCTGGAGGGGGATCGTGCCGTCGCGGATTGCAGCACCGATTCGCGCATCGACTCCATCTCCGCGCGGTGCGGCCTGGTACGCCGCATGGCCTGGAAGAAGGCCCGCCAGTCCCAGGCGCAGGCTGAGCGCGTCGCCTCGTCGCACGCGGAAGGGCGCGTGGCCCGCCAGTTCAATGCGCAAGTTGGCGAGATGCTAGCCAATGCCAATGAGCAGTTCACGGGCAGGTTTCGCAACCCGCTGCTGCGACGTGACGCGTTTCCCAATGCGTTGCATCTCGCCACTACGGCGGACCGCTTGACCGTGCAGGCCACGCGGGCCGGCATCTCGCAGATCGCCGCTCCCGGTCCACCTCCCACCGTCAGCGGCGAATTCGACCTCTCCGTGCGAGTGCACGATTCGCTCGTGGGAAACATCGGCGAATCGCTCATGGGTGGAGAAAAGCTCACCGACGAAAGCCTGCTCAAAATGCTCGAAGACGCCAAGATTGAGGTCTCGGAGGAGCTGAAGATCGGCCCCAACAGTGAACCTTGGTCCGTGACCTTCACGCGAGACCAACCGCTGAGCGTGGCCTTTGCAGACAATCGCGTCGTGATCTCGCTGCAGGGAAGGGAATTCACGCGTGGCAGCCAGGAGATTCGGGACTTGATTCGCATCTCCGCGACGTACTCGGCCGTTCCCGGTGACACCGGAATCACCTTGCGGCGCGAAGGAGACGTGGCCGTGGACTACGTGCAACGCAAGAGCCTCGGCGTGGACCGCGTGGCCATGAAGACCTTTCTGCGCAGGAAATTCGACGCCGTCTTCAAATCGGAAGTCGATCCGCAGAAGGTGAAGCTGCCCGAACGCTGGCAGCGGATCGGGCAGGTCCGCTTGACGAACCTGCAGGCCGACAAGGGATGGCTGACCGTGGGCTGGAAACAGGCCCCACCGGCCGAACAGCCGCCAGTGGCGGAAACGGGCGGATGAGTTCAGCGGCGATGTGTCCGACGGGATGAAACTCCAGCGGACTTGTCCTTCGGCACCAGGCAATCACGGAGTGAATCATGCCGAAACCGTGGGTGGAGATCAGTTTCGACTGCGCGCCGCTGCGCACCGTGGTTCGGTTCGACATTCCGCTGGATGCGTCCCCCGCCTATCGGGCTTTGTGCGAACGCGTCAAGGCGGCTATCGAGAAGCACGGCTCCCACAACACGTACTTTCTGTACAACGCGCGATGTGTCTTCCACCTGACGAATTCCGATCAGACCGGAATGCTCGAGTTCCAGTTCGAGGGCGTCGTTACCACGGACGCCAGCGACGTGCGCACGGCAGGCTGTGACCTGCAAACCACGCTGGTGCGTGAAACGTGCGACTGGCTGACGGAACCTGTGGTGCGCTGGTTCGCGGAAACCGTGTCGCACGCGGTGGCCGCTGAATTCGATCGCTACATCCAGGCGGGAGACCTCGAACAGGCCAAACGCCGCCTCGAGCAACTGCAGCAAGCTAGCGATGCTGCCGGCGGCTTCGTGGGCCTGTATCTCTAGGCCTGTCATCGCGCGGCGCGCATCGCACTGGAAGACTGCGGTGCTTGGGGAAGAAAATCCGATTGCCACGAACGCACCACATCTGGCAATCAGGTAGTTTCCTCAAAGTTTGCGGGTTGCGCTGTCGATATCTGATCTGCCGCACGCTCCGCTTCGGAGTTCGCGCGATAGGCGCGGACTACGGGCCGGTGCAAGCGGTCAAGGGGGGTTGTTATTGCGACGGGTTCCGTGCCGCTCCTCGCGCTCACCATGGCGAGGAGCGGCGCGGAGGCGTCCGCCTTGACTGCATGCGTCGAGCACCGTCCCGAAAGGAAGCGGGGAATCGATGAGCCGGCACACACGCTGCAAACTGTCGGTCCTGTTGATCGCTCTGGTCGTGCTGACCGGGTGTCAACCGACACAGCCGTTCTACCTGCACGAGGACGGCGATCTTTCGCACTACCTGGACAAGGTGACGGACCTCGAATACCCCGACGTAGCGGAGGCCAGCCTGGCCGATGTGACGTGCGCCGAAGCCCCGTTCACGCTGAGCGACCCGGAACCGCGCGAGATTTGGGACCTGACACTGGAAGACGTAGTGCAGATCGCGCTGCAGAACAGCAAGGTGATCCGGAGCCTGGGGCAAGTCACGCAGTTCGGCTTCGCCGATGCGCTCATCGAACGAACGGCTGCCAGCGCGGCCACGGTCTATGACCCGGCGCTCGTGGAGTCCGATCCCCAGGCCGGCGTGGAGGCGGCGCTGTCCGCGTTCGACGCCCAATTGAGCATGCTCGGCACCAACAACGGCAATTTCTACAACCAGACAGATCGACCGAACCTCTTCTCCGGCATTCCGCCGCTGTCGGTTATCACTCGTGACAACGCCGGTGTGCGCACGGAACTGGGCAAGCGGACGGCATCGGGCACACAACTCTTCGCGCGCAACATCACCGAATACCAGCGCGGTGACAATCTGATCGGCGGCGCTCTGCCGGTCAACAGCGTCTGGGAAACAACATTTGAACTCGAGGTGCGGCAACCGATCCTGCGCGGCCGCGGAGCCCAGGTGAATCGCATTCCGGTGGTTCTCGCGCGCATCAACGCCGACATCAGTCTGGCGTCGTTCGAGTCAAGCGTGCGGAACTTCGTCCTCGACATTGAGAACACTTACTGGGACTTGTATCTCGCCTACCGGTTCCTCGAGACCGCCAAGGCAGGTCGCGACAGCGCTCAGCACACCTGGAACGCCGTTTACACGAAGGCGGATGTAGGCACAGAGGGTGTCCAGATGGAAGCCCAGTCCCGCGAGCAGTACTTCTTCTTTCGGGCTGCTCTGGAACAGACGCTGCAGCAGTTGTACGAAACGGAAAGCCGCTTGCGGTTTCTCATGGGATTGGCCGCCACCGACGGTCGCCTGATTCGTCCGATCGACGAACCGACCACGGCCCGCGTGCAATTCGACTGGCGCGCGATTCACTGCGAGGCGCTCACTCGCAGCCCGGAATTGCGGCAGTTGAAATGGGCCATCAAACGCCGCGAAATGGAACTCATCGCAGCCCGCAACCTGTTGCTGCCGCAGTTGGACCTGGGAGCCACCTATCGCTGGTACGGCATCGGCGACAATCTGATCAACGCGGACCGCAACGGGCAGGATTTCGTAACAGACCCCGACGGCTCGACGGCCTTCGATGTGCTGACGCAGGGCGACTACCAGGAGGCCGCGTTCTATCTCAGCTTTCAGATGCCGGTCGGCTACCGCCGTGAGTTGGCGGGCGTCCGAAACTCGCAGCTGGCAATCGCTCGCGAGAAGGCCCGCCTCGAGGACACGGAACTCAACCAGTCCCACCTGCTGGCGACATCGGTACGACGCCTGGACTACAACTACCTGAATGCCCAGACACAATTCAACCGCTGGAAGGCGTCCGCCCGCGACGTCGCCACAGTGGAGGAATTGTATCGGATCGGCAAGTCTTCGATCGACATGGTCCTGGACGCTCAGCGACGCCGAGCCCAATCCCAACGTGACTACTATCAAGCCGTCGCCGATTACAACAAGGCGCTGGCCGAACTACACTTCCGCAAGGGTTCGTTGCTGGAATACAACAACGTGTACCTGGCGGAAGGCCCCTGGCCGGAAAAGGCCTATTGGGATGCGCATGATCGCGCTCGCGAACGAGACGCCAGCTACTACATGGACTACGGCTGGAGTCGCCCGCGGGTCATCAGCCAGGGACCGGTCGCCCAGCACGAGGGGACGGCCAACGAACTCATCAGTGACGGAATCGCACCGATACCTGAAGCGACTGAGTCCATCCCCGCTCCCGAACCGGAATCCGTGGAACCGACTCCTGCGGCGCCGGCGCCTACCGCGCCCAGTCCCGCGGCACCGATTCCCGGACCGATCACGGCTCGGCCCGAGGGCCCGGTACTGCAGGCCCCGAACACTCGCGCCAGTCTCGATGCGCCGCGGAAGGGAATGACTCGCGAGACCTCACCGGCCGGCTTCGACTGGGGCAACTGGTTGACGACCGTCCCGAGCGATGCCGGCGCCGTACAGCCTGCCGTGTATACGAGATAGACATTGCGGGCCGCCTCGCAAGGGCGCGACGAGCCATTCCGATCGTGGCAACCAGCCGGTAGAATTCGGCGTAAGCGTTCACCGGTCGGTGGGGGATTGGCGCATTTTTCGGCGTTGACAGTCTGCCATCCGGACCCGACGTAGGCCGAAAACATGGGCCGATCCCCGTCTCTTCACCGACCTGTGAACGCATACAATTCGGCTTTCCGTTGTGCCGTCCCTGTTGCCCTAGCGAGATCCGCGGTTGACACCCTCCCCAGCTTCTGGACCCGACTCCGCCTGTCGGTTCTTCTGTTTCGATGGCGTCGATGGCGTGGGGAAATCCACGCAGGTCCAGCTGTTTTGTGACTGGCTGCGGGACCTGGGCCGCGATGTGGTCACTTGCCGCGACCCGGGCAGCACGCCGTTGGGCGAATCAATTCGTCGCCTGTTGTTGGACCGCCACGACAAGCCGATGGGACGGCGCAGCGAAATGCTGCTCTACATGGCTGCACGCGCTCAGTTGGTGGAGGAAGTCATCCGACCGGCACTGCGGGCGGGCAGGACCGTGGTTTCCGATCGGTTTTTGCTGGCGAACGTGGCGTACCAGGGTCACGCGGGCGGGCTCAATCCGGCTGACATCTGGTCCGTAGGCCAGGTCGCCACCGACGGGGTGGCCCCGGATCTGACCTTCGTGCTGGACATGCCCGTGGACGCCGCGGGCCAACGAATTCGCCGGGAACTGGACCGGATGGAAGCACAAGGACGCCGGTTCCTGGATCAAGTACGGCAGGGATTTCTGGCCGAGGCGGCTCGGCATCCCGATCGAATCTGCGTCATCGCTGCTGACCGCAATATCGACGCCGTACAGAGCGACATCCGCTCCGCCAGTATCCACCACCGATACCCTCCTGTAGCTGAACCGCGAGTCGCCCCATGACTTGGACGGAGTTCCGCGGACACAACGCGATTCTGGAACAGTTCCGCCGCAGCGTGACGCGCGGGCGGTTGGCCAGCACCTACTTGTTCGTGGGTCCCAGCGGCGTCGGAAAACGCGCCTTCGCGGTGAAGCTCGCCCAGGCATTGCTGTGTGAAGAACACGCCGAATCTCAGCTTTCGCCATGCAACACCTGTGAGTCGTGCCAACAGGTGGCCGCCAACAGCCATCCGGATTTAGAGATCATTCAGAAGCCGCCGGACAAGAGCTTCATCCCCGTCGAGCTGTTTATCGGCGATCGCGAGCATCGGATGCGGGAAGGTCTCTGCCACAACATCGCCCTGAAGCCCTTTCGCGGTCGGAGGAAGATCGCGATTATCGATGATGCGGACTACCTGAATCAGGAGGGAGCCAACTGCCTGCTGAAAACGCTGGAGGAACCTCCACCTCGATCTCTGCTCGTGCTCGTGGGGACCAGCCAGCAACGACAACTGCCTACGATCCGGTCGCGGTGTCAGATCGTGCGATTCGCTCCACTCGCTCATGCCGACGTAGTGGAACTGCTGCTCGCTCAGGAACCGGCACCGCAACGCGACGAGGCCGAAGCCTGGGCGGCGCTTGGGGCTGGCAGCGTCGCTCAGGCGCTGGTCTGGAGCGACCGCGCTCTGTGTGAGTTTCGCACGGACCTGTTGGCTAATCTTGCGCGCCAGGATGTGCCGGCCTACGATCTGGCAAAGATGGTGGCTGCCTTCGTCGAGGATGCCGGGCCCGAGGCGCCGGAGCGTCGGGCTCGCTTGCGAAGTGTGCTGGGTATCTCTGTCGAGTTCTTTCGGTATCTGAGCCGCACACTGGCCGGTTTGCCCGGCGCCATGGACGACGCGACCGCGCTGGCTGTGCGGCAGGCAGCTCATTCCTGGCGTGGAGACGCCGAAACGGCCGCGGACTGCCTGGAGCGCTGCTTGGATGCGGAAGCTCACGTGGATGCCAATGTGCAGCCGGCGGCCGTCATCGAGTGCTGGCTCGACGAGGTAGCCTCGCTACGCCGGGGCAAGTCGATCACTCCTGGCCGTGGAGTGTGAGCAGGAGCCGCCTCGGTCCGCCACGCTGCCGGTGTTCACACAGGTAGACACCCTGCCAGGTTCCCAATGCCAGTTCTCCGTCCGCGACGGGGATCGTCAAGGAAACTCCCAGGACGGACGATTTGACGTGCCCAGACATGTCATCGGGACCCTCCAAGTCGTGCTCGTAGGGGAATTCGTCAGGTACGATCGCGCGGAAAGAGGATTCCAGGTCGATCTGCACGTCCGGATCTGCATTTTCGTTGATGGTCAACGAAGCCGAAGTGTGCTGTAAGAATAGGTGGAGCAAGCCGCAGCGGAGACGCTGGACTTCCGGGACGGCCTCCACAACGTGGCGGGTAATCAGATGGAATCCGCGTGGCAGAGGTGGCAGCTGGAGTGAACGTTGGCACCAGAACACGGTAGTACTCCCCGGATGCGATGAGGCGGTCATGCGAGAAGGGCGGCTGTCCAAGGCGTTTTCGGCGGTCGGCCCCCTTTGCCCCGCCGGCACGGAGTGGCGGCGATGTCTGTTTCTTGAGGAAAAATCGTGGAAAATCCCAGCCGATTCTTGACATAGGAGCTCTTCCGTGAATAATTACGAGGCTTTGGGCCAGCCGCGGGGGTTTTCCCCCGAAACGGCCGCTTCATTTTCCCGCCACGGCGGTCGGTCAGTCAAGCAGCGCGGAGCACTGTGTGCTCTTCTGAATTGCAGCAAGCGACCGCCGGAAGCGGCCAGTGGGTGAGACCGGTTGGCCTTCGCCCGTGATCTGCAGTTGTAGTCTAACAATTCAGCCAAGCAATATCGTCACCATTACTGATGGAGGTGGATTCGTCCATGCAAAAGGTCCGCAATGTGTTTGAGGCGATCCTCAAGTACGGCCACGATGAGGATTTCTTCCCCGAGGAAAGCAACACTTTTCTACCGACAGACGCGCCGGCGGGATCGGAAGAGAAGATTGAGATTCTGCGCCGCCGCGTGGAGCAGGGATTGCCGCTGTGGCATACCCGCGATCGCGTGGATTATTCGGGGCTGACGGGAGCCGTGCGGCCGCGTGAATAGGCTGCCAGCGAGATACGCATCGCACAACGTGCGCTGACGATAGTAGCAGGGCGTCGCAGAGACGCCCTTTTTTTGTTGAGGAAGGCGGCAGTGATCCGTAATCAAGGCGTGGCAGCCGGAGCCGGTGCCGCAGCCTGTTTGGCGAACTCCAGCTCACCCTGCCAGCGCTCCACTTGCTTCTGCGACTCGGCCACGACACTTGCCGCGGCATCCGCCGCCTGTTTTGCCTTCGCAGTGCTTTCCTCGGCAGCGGTAAGATCCGCTGCAAGCTTGCCGGACTGGGCCTGCATGGCGGCAAGTGCGGCACTGGCATCGGCAACCTCCTTTTCCGCCGCGGCAGCTTCCTGCACGACTTTCTCCCAGACGGCGGTCTTCTCGGCCAGCGTCTTGCGATGGGCTTCGAGTTGTGTCCCACGCGATTGCGCCACGGCCTGCAAACGGGTCGCCAATTCCGCGCACTCGGCATCGTTAGCCAGCTTGTCCTTGGCCTGCAGCAATTTCGCCGCCGCATCGGTCAAAAGGGGCAGGGCGGCTTCCCAAGCCGCAATCGTCTGCTGCGTGGCCTCGTGTTCGGCCTTCGCGGGCGCCACGACCTGTTGCGCGGCGGTCGTCTTGGCAGTGGCCGCGGCCAGCTTCTGTTCGGCTTCCTTCACGCCGGCCTGCACCGCGGCCAGTTGTGAGCGCGCGTTGTCGGCCGTCGTGGTGGCGGCCTGCAGCGCCTGCAACAAGGGTTGCAGCTCGGCCTGCCGGGCCGCCAGTTGCTGGGAAGCTGCTTCGAGGCGCTGCGCCAAGGTCGGCGGATTGGCCGACAGCTCACCGATTTCCGCACCATCTGCCGCATTCCAGACACGGATCGTGCCGTTCCAATCGCCACCGATGACGCGATCCGTTTCGTCGCAGATCGTGGCCCTCAGAGCCAAGTCATTGAACGCGGGAAACGCGCGCTGTTGCGTGCCGTTCGCATCCCAAAGCTTGGCTGTGCGATCGCGGCCGCAAGACACCAATCGCCCGTCGCGCGCGTATTCCAGGCAGGCCACACCCCCGGCATCTCCCCGCCAGTTCTTCAGCTGACCGCCGTTCTCCATTTCCCAGAGGCGAATGGTCCCGTCTTCACTCGCCGACGCGAGCACGTTGGAATCAGCCCGCCAGGAAACGCCCGTGATCGCCAGCGTGTGCCCGGAGAGCATCAAGAAGTCACGCCCGGTCCAGGCTTCCCAGACGAACAGACCGCCGTTGCGGTCGCCGCTCGCCAACAGAACGCTGTCGGGGCTGAATTCCAAGGAACAGATCCAATCCGTATGCTTGCGCAGTTCGTGCAGGAGCTGTCCGGATTCCGTCGAGTAGATTCGCACCACGCGCTGCGGTCCTCCCAGCGCGATCAACGTCTGGTCGGAGCTGATGTCGGCAGCCAGGACGGTATCCAATTCATCGCCCACTTCGAACACGCGTTGGCCGTTGGTGACATTCCACACCACGACCCGTCCAGACGCTCCCCCAACGCCGCCGCCCGCCAGTAGCAGGGTACCGTTGCGACTGAACTTCAGGACCTGCGGCATGCCCTCCGGAAAAGGCAACACGCCCAGAAGATCCAGCGATTGAGCATGGTAAAGCAGGACCTGTTGGTAGCCACCCACCGCGACCAGCGGAGCCCAAGGGCTCGTGGCCAGCGCCATGACAGCGGAGCGCGCCGTCGTATGCCGGACCGGTTCCAGCGCCAAGCGACCGGGCATGGGAACGACCTCCGGACGCTGAGACGGTGCGGTCTGCAGTGCCATGTCGAGTTTCGGCTTCTGGGAAACCTGAGCCTGACTTCCTGCGTTCTCGAGGGCGCCGCCATCGATCCACTTGCGAATCGTCTCCAGCATGTCGTCGGGGAGCTTGGGGGATTCCGGCGGCATGAACGGCTCGCCTTCATGCGTCACCAGCATGTAGAGATAGCTGTTGGCGGAACTGCCGGCTTCGATCACGGCCCCCGATCCGCCGCCGGCCATCAAGCTGGTGAAGTTGGTGAGATCCAGGTCTCCACTTTTCTTGTCAGCGTTATGGCAGGCAAAACACTTCTGCCGCAGCACAGGCTTGACGTGGTCATCGTAGGTAATCTTGGGAGCCTGCTTTTCTTCCGCGGGAATTGCCGTTGCCGGGAACCAGAGAAGTCCGGCCACGACCCCAACCCAAGCGACGCATTGCGCGGGAAACGTATTCATCACGAGGATCTCCGCTTGCACGGACAATGGTCAGGAGTCATGGACCGGGGACCGGCCTTTCGGGTGCGTGGCACTAATGACTTCTGATTCCCACTATCGCTCTTAATGGTTGAACAAGAACTCGCGTGAATTCAACAAGGCCCAGAAGAGGTCCTCGAGAGCCACTCTCGGTTCCTTCTGCTCGGCCAACAAGCCGTTGATTGCCGCCGTCTCCGCCTCTGTCGGTCGGCGGCCCAGGCAGCGCACGTAAAGCTCTTCCACGATTTGCGGCGGAGTTCGTCCCTCGGCGAGACGCCGCTCGACCAGTTTCCCTTGCTGGATCTTGCTGTTAACGGTATCCCCGTTGAGCAGGTGCAGCGCCTGTGACAGATTCGGTTCGGTCACCACTTCGCAGGAACACGCCGTCTCCCGCGTGGCCCGCCCGAACGACGTCAGGAAATAGGTGCTGGTGCTGCCATCGGCGACCTGCACGGCGCGGGCGCCGAGGGGCAGTCCGGGGAACTTGTCCTTGGTATCCGTCACGCGACTCACGGCATCCAGCAGCACTTCCGCGCGGATGCGCCGCAGCGTCGCGTGCGAGAAGTTCCGCACGTCGCCCGCATTGGTTTCGTTCGTGGCGGTGCTGAGCTGATACGTGCGCGACGTGCAGATGTCGCGGACCAGTTTCCGGAAATCGTACTTGTAGTCGGTGAACTTCTGGCCCAGCACCTGCAGCAGTTCCGGATTCACCGGCGGGTTGCTGACGCGCACGTCATCCACCGGCTCGATGATGCCCCGGCCAAAGAAGTGAGCCCAGACGATATTGGCCAAGTTCTTCGCAAAGAAGGGGTTCTCGGGGGAGGCCAGCCAGTTGGCCAGGACAACGCGTCGATCCTGACCCTGCGTCTCCGGGACCGCGCCGCCCAGGAACTTGGGCTTCATGGTGCGGCCCTCCACCGGATGCTTCACCTCGCCGGAGTTCGTATTGAACACGATCTGTTCGCGCGGATCCTCCGCGGGCTTGCGGCCGATCTGCGCGAAGAACGCCGCGAAGCTGTAATAATCGTCCATCGTCCAGCGGTCGAACGGGTGGTTGTGGCATTGCGCGCATTGGATGCGCATGCCCAGAAAGACCTGCGCGACATTCTCGGCGACCTTCAACGTCTCGGTCTCGTTCTGGTAGTAATTAGTCGCCGCGTTGGAAAACGTACCGCCGCTGGCGCCCAGTATTTCGCGGACCATCTGGTCAATCGGGACGTTGTTGGCAATGCGATCCTGCAGCCAGTTGTAGTAGCGCAGCATGGGCTTGTAGGCGATCTGCTGGTTGGTCCGGATCTGCAGCAGCTCGGCCCACTTCATCACCCACAGCTCCACGAATTCCTTGCGGGCCAGCAGTTCGTCGACCAGTTTCTCACGCTTCTGGGGATCCGGATCGCTGGTGAACTTCTGGTACTCTTCGACGGCAGGCAGGACGCCGACGACGTCCAGCGACACGCGCCGCAGGAACTCCTCGTCGCTGCACACGGGGGACGGCTGAATCCGCAATTTTTTGAGCTTGTTGACCAGCAGTTCATCGATGTAGTTGTTCACCGGCACATCGGCCCACTGGAACTGCAGTCCCTTGGGCAGCACGATGAAATGCGTTCCGACGTTGTAGGTTTCGAACCGCGCGCTCAGGAAGGCTTCTCCCCGATTCGCCGCGGTGACGATACCGCCTTGTTCCACCTTCGCAGAGTTATCGTTATTGGTCATGAAGAACGCCAGGTTGCTGACGTCGCGATCCGTGCCGTCGGAGTACTTGGCGCGCACGTTGAGTTGCTGCGTTTCTCCCGCGCCATCCAGCACGGCCGCCGGCGGATAGATCTCCACGGCGATGACTTTGGGGACATCCCCCTGGTCCGGCGATGCGCCGGCCTCCAGCCAGCGCACCAGCGTGGCCGCGTGCGGGCTGTCCTCTTCAAACCGCTTGCCGCCGGAATGGGGCACCTTACCGATCGCCTTCGCGTACACGAGGCAGTCCCGCGGCACCGCCAGATCGATACGCCGGCCGCTGATTTCGCGGGTCAAGCGGTGATAGTCGCCCGCCGGGTCAAAGCCGAACAGGGACAAGCGAAAACCGTCCTTGCCGCGCGCGGCACCGTGGCAGCTGCCCGTATTGCAGCCGCTCTTCATGAAGATAGGCATCACGTCGAGCTGGAAACTGACAGGCCGATCGACGGTGGCATTCTGTACCGTGACCGGAATCGTGACGCTTTGTCCCGCGAAGTCCACGCGGAGCTGGACCTGCCCGTCCTTGACCGGAAACAGAACGTTCTTCTCCACTCGCGCCAGGCTTGTGTCGCTCAACACCAACGACGCCTGCGCGGTGACGTCGCGCGTGACACCGTCCGCGTAGACGGCCTGTACGATCACGGACTGGTGGTGGCGACTCGTCGTCAACTGCACGTCGGGCGGATAGACGCCAATCGACGTGGGGGCAGGGACGGCCACTTCAGCCGCCATGGCCTGGCGCGCGAGACACAATGCGGAAACAGCCGCGAGGGTCCTGGCAGCCCGTAGGAATTCTGCTCGCATGGCAATCAACCTTTCCGGTCCTTGGCGCTCAAACGCAGTTTCTCGAGACGGCTCAAAGGCTTTTCTGACGGCTGGGCGGGCTGCTGCGCGGCGACGGGCGCCGTTGCCGCAGCGGCAGGCGCCGCCGCGGGAGCAGGCAGGGGCTTGTCGATCTGCAACTCCGTACTCCCGGCCCGTCCAACAATCAGCTCGCCGTTCAGCGGGATGGTGACCTGACAGAGGATGTTTCCGTGCTTTCCGGCCGGGCTCTCGCCATCGGTCTTCACCGCGAACACCAGCTCCTTCGTGTCCTTGTTGAACTCCATGTCCGGGGCGGTAACCTTGGCCGGCAGCCCCAGCAACTGCGCTTTCGCGGCACCCTCGAAGGGTGTCGCGTGATTCAGCTTGCAGTACACTTGCGTGGCCTGTCCCTGTTCGCACGACGTGCGCTGCAACTCCGCCGTGACCAAGGGTGCCGCCACCTCCAACGTGGCCAGTTGCGAGGAGACCCAGGCGCGCCCTTTAACCACGTCCGCACCGCCCAGGACAAACAGTTTCCATTTCCCCAAAGCTGCACTGTCTGCGGCGCTCAGCGGATAAACGGCCTCATTCTGACCTTCGGGAATCGTGATGGAACTCGAGGCCCCAACACCCGGTGGTCGGAAGGGCAATTCCACGGATATCGCGGCCTTGAACTCCGGTTGACGATGGGCAATGATCTTCAGCCCCATCTCACCGTTCCGCACAATCGGGACCTTCGGTTCGGCAATCTCCAATCGGTACGGCAACGTTTCGACGATGGCGATCGCCAGTTGGTCCACGTCCCTGTAACGATACAACGACTGATTCGGCGGACCGATGATGTAATCAGCCCGGTTGGTGAAACCGCCCCGAATGTTCTGGTTCGGATCGGCATGGCGGGCCATGAAGCGGGTCAGCCGACCGGACAGCGGCGCGTCAGCGGCGGCTTCAAACACCACGGGCGTGCTGCTCAACGCGGCCGGCATGGGCTCGGCCGTCATCGTAACTCCGGCGGGAAGCTCCCCCCCTTCGACGACCAGGTCACCGCCGAAGTTGTTGCGGCTGGCGTTGAGCAGCGCGCCGAATCGATTGCCTTTCGCCACCATGATGGTCTGGCGATACTGGCCGTACTGTTCGACGCGCGGCAGGCCGAGTGTCAGGCTGGGAACGACTGGCTGGAATTCGACACGGTACACGAAATCGGCGCCGCCGCGGCCCAGGTGATCGGACACCTGCACCAGGTAATCACCGTCGGCTGGCACCGTGAACCGCAGGTAACTGTCGGGGCTGCGTGCGTCGTCATCGCCGGCGATCCCCTTGCCGTCCGCCGCCAGGATCGTCATCACAGGATCCAGTGGCGACCGGACCCGCCGCGCGTAGCATTCCACCTCAAACACCTGTCCCTGTTTGGCCGAGAACTTGAAGAGATCCACGTCGCCCGGCTTGTCGATGATGCCGTTGCAGGCCTGAGGCAGCTCCACGGGCGTTGACTCCGCCAACCCGTTGTTCGGTTCCTTTTCGAGCGTGTTGGCCTGGTCACAGAGGCGGAACGGATTCGCGGAAGGAGCAATGCCGCCAGGGTCCGCGGCAGTGACTCCGAAATCCCCCTGCGGTGTCGCGGGCAGTTTCGTCTTCTGCACAATTTGCCCCGCCGGATCCCCCAGGAACTGGAGTTCGATTTCCTCTCCCACCTTCCCGCCAGCCGGATACACGGCGGTCGGTCGCGGGAACGTGCCCACGTGCAGTCGGTAACGGCAGTTGCCATTGCCGCCGTACGCGCTGTCCCGCACTTGGATCACGTACTTCCCATCGGCAGGAGCCATGATCGCGACGGCCGCATCCTGCATGAGCAACGGCGTGTCATCGGCGGATGCCAATTCGAACCGCTTCGCGTCCATAATGGCGATGTAGGGATCGAACAACTGCGTCCCGAACCGCATTGCCTCGACCTCCACGGCGATGCGTTGCCCTTGTTTCGCGTCCACCGTGAAGTAGTCCACGTCCTCGTTATCGACGACGCCCTGCACCGTGGAATTCAAAGGGATCGCCTGCGGCGATTCGAAATCACTGTTCGGCTCCTGTTCAGCCACGGCGGGCAACGCACCCACGAACAGGGAGCGGTAATCAGAGATGCCGCTGGCCGTTCGCACCTGCACGACGTGTTCACCCAGCGGGCAATCGGGAGCCACTTGAATGTGGGCCGTGACCGCGTCTCCTTTCGGTTCGACCTTGGTCACGCTCATGCCGGGCCCGTAGAACAAGATCTCCTGGGCGTCATCCAGATTCGAGCCGCTGAAGACCACGTCGTGTTCCGCGCCACGCTGGATACCCGGCGGCGAAAGCGAATTCAACCGCGGCGAGGCCGCGTGCAGGATCGCCACGTTTCCTCCGCAGAGAACGCTCAGGGCGAGCGCAGAACGCGTCAAGACAAGTCGCGGTACCATGCCATCCACCTTCGCGTTGGAGTTGGTCAAGCCAGGATTTCCTTGCGCACTTTGCCTCCGTCGACGATTTCGATGGGGCGATCGCCCGGCGCCATGAGTTCCTTGTCGGCGACAATGCCCATGCAGTGGTAAAGGGTGGTGGCCCAGTCCGGCACCGTCAGTTCCTTTTCCTCCGGTTCACTGGCCGTCGCGTTGGATGATCCGTACACCAAACCGCGTTTGATGCCGCCGCCGGCCATGACCACGCTGAAGACCTTCGGCCAGTGGTCGCGGCCGGCATTGCTGTTGATCTTCGGCGTGCGGCCGAATTCGCTGGCAATCACGACCAGGGTGGAGTCGAGCAACCCGCGCCGATCGAGATCGCGGATCAGCGTGGCATAGGCCTGGTCAAAGGGAGGCACCTGCGAACGCATCCCCGGCTCAATCGCGTTGTGCATGTCCCAACCGCCGTAGGTGGTGGTGACGAAACGCACACCGGCCTCGACCAGTCGCCGAGCCAGCAACAGCCGCGCTCCCGCCTCGTTGCGCCCGTATTCATCACGGACCTTGGGGTCCTCCTTTTCCATGTCGAACGCTTCGCGCGCCTTCTCGGAACTGATCACCGCGTAGGCCCGCTCGTAGAAGGTGTCCACTGCCTGCATCGCATCGGACTTCTCCTTCTCGCGGAAATGCGCATTGACCGCGTCCAGCATGCGGCGGCGCGTGGCGAATCGCTGATCGTCCACTCCCTGCGGCAGGTTCAAGTCGCGCACGCGGAAGTTCTTATTGGCCGGATCCGCACCGAGACTGAAACCCGCATACGATGAACTCAAGTACCCAGTGCCGGCGTACACGTTGGGCTGGGAGGGGATGCAAACGTACGGCGGCAGGTTGTTGCGCGGCCCGAATTCGTGGGAAACCACGGCGCCAATACTGGGATATTGCAGCGCGGGGCTGGGGCGATAGCCGGTGAACATATTGTGCGTACCGCGCTCGTGAGCGGCCTCACCGTGCGTCATCGCGCGGCAGATCGTGATCTTGTCGGCCACTTGAGCGGTCTGTTTCCACAGCTCCCCCAACCGCACGCCGGGCACGTTCGACTCAATACTGCCCAATGGCCCCCGGTACTCGACCGGCGCGAAAGGCTTGGGGTCAAACGACTCCTGGTGCGCCATCCCTCCGGGCAGAAAGATGAAGACCACCGACTTGGCGGTACCTTCCTTGCTTTCATAGAACTTCTGGTCCGCGCGCGCTTGCTGGCGGAACAGGTCGCTCAACGTCAGCCCCAAACCTCCTACGAAACCCACGTACAAGAAATCGCGACGCGCGAGCAAGTGATTCATGAGCGAGCCTCCCTGAAAGCCCCGGTAGTGTGCAAATGGCGATGCCAACGTGAATGGACGCACGCGTCCAACATCAACGGATCTTGCGACTGGTAAGTCGGCGAGGTCACGAGCCCGGCAGGTTAGTTTGCGGGTAGGGGAAGCACCGCAAGCACAAACGCGGCCTACCGTAGATCACGCGGAACGCGAACCACGAGCCACTAAATCAACCGCGTCTGCGACCAGCAGCTAGCCTTCACAGGCCAACATATGCGCCGGGGCTACCGGAGTCAAAGATCTACGGCCGGAAAATACCGGTATGTGCGAAAAAGACGCACGCCGCGGGAACACAAACCAGCGAGTGGGCCGCGGATGATTCACCATCGAGGGTGATCATGAGATAACGAAGCCCCGGAAGCGCCGTTCGCGAGAACGACTCTTCCGGGGCATTCGGCCCGTCGAATGCGGTCTGCGTGATGACCTGGCATTCCCTGGTTGAGCGGTTCGTCAGACGCAATCGCCGACCGGTTCAGCGGCCAGGCTTACGGTGGGGGGCAATTGGGCCTTATGCAATCGCTGGCCCGCCGAGCCATAGAATAGCACGGTATTGCCGTCCGTTTCCCAAATGGCCGTGAATTTGGTACTGCGTGGCCCGTGAAGGCAGAAAAACACACCACACGGCTTCCCGTGTCGCAAGAGAAGCCGCTCGGTGATCCGGAAATAGTTGAGTTCAAGTTCGTTTTGATGGCAGAGCGTTTCATGGACATACTGGCGCAAGTGATCAAGACTACGAATGCGTAGGGTATCTCCGTACATCGTGGTCGTTTGCTCCAAAAGGAATTCGACATGCCGACAGCGCGACACGTCAGGGGGCAGCTTGAGAGAACTGGGTGGGGTTCAGCAGAATTAACTATCGGCAATTTGGGGTAACTGCCTTTGCTGGGAAGCCAAGCAAATCCTGGCAAGATATTTCGTGCCGCGTTAATTCCCGCCCGAGCATCGCTTCACATACTCGTCGTACATCCGCCCAACTCCCGCATCTTCGGTCGTGCCTTTGTGCAGCACGACGCAATAGCGCAGCACCATTTCCTGGTTTACTGCGATTGTGTGCGAGCCGTTGAGACCCGCTCCCGGATTGAAGTCACTTAAACCAAACGGGTTGGCGGTGAAGAGCCCGTAGGTCCGCACATGCCAGTGCGTGGGGAAGCGAAAGCTCGTCGGGTGGTTCATGATGGCGATCCCCAATACCTCCCCCTCAACCGGGCCATAATAGTCCACCCATGCAGCCTGTTTTCCCCACGCGTCTCCGTCGGTCTTTCCCTCACTGTTGACGATCTTGCCACCCAGTTTCGCTTCCACCTTCATGGTCTCGCAAACGCGAACGCCAAACGAGCCTTCCTTGGTGTCGCCAAATGTGACCGGCCCTTCCGTTGCCTTGACGCGCAGTTCGACGTCGATCCAGCGTGCGCCCCCACCAGCCCCCAGAACGAAGGAGCGTTCGTCCTCGCAGACTTTCTTGCCGTCCGGGGCAATCCAGTCGTTGCGGGTGACGATGGTGGCCTGCGGGCCTCCGGCGACTTGGACGAACTCCCGGTGGACAATATCTCCGTGTTTGTCCGCCTCCATCCAGAAATCCACGCCGTTCACGTTGCCATGCGTGAACCAGAGGGAGCGGTGATGGACATGGTCTTTCTTCTCATACGGCAAGGCGTCGCGCATTGGATAGCCGCGGGTCATCTCCTTGCCCGTCGGTCCCACGAGCGGCCAAAGGATTGGCTTCGGACCCGACTTCGGCACGTACCGCGTGAAGAGCTCACCATCCACCGTAACGGTCACGACACCGTCTTCCTGGAGCACCTCGAATTGGGCCGCGGCTCCGCTCACTGCGGGCAACCAGCTCGCGATCAACGTCCAGCAGAATACGCGCATCATGGTGGTATACCTCATGAGAATGCGTGGAAGCGAGCGGGCCGCGGCCGTGGGTGGCGCGGCCGATAACGGCTTCATGGTAATCACCCTGGCGAGCGGTTGCTACTAGCCAGGGACGCTCAGCGGTCGCGCGCGGCAACCGTGTAGGCCTGCCAGTACTGGCCCAGGCCGACGGACTCGAAGGCGGCCAAATTTTGTCCAGCCTTGTCGATCCGTTTCTGGTCCGTGCTGGAAAGCGTCCAGACGAAGATGTGGCGACTGCGCGCACGCAGTGTCTTGTTGGCCAGGGGCCGATCGAGCACCACCGTGCGCTCGATCTCTTCCGGCACCAGGCCATGACCGGCCAGCGCGCCGTTCAACTCCAGCCGACCGAACGGCGGGGGATTGCCGGGACGTATGGCATTCAAGCGCGCGTACCAGTCCGCAAACTGCCGGAACCGTTCGGCGGCATGCGGCAGCTTGGGATCGATTCCCTTGGCGCGATAGGTCAACCGATCGCTGGTCAACGTCAGGATCTTCTCTTGTTCCGCGTAGTTCGTCGTGATCTGCGGTTCAAACAGGGGCTGATTGCCGCGCGCCGCGCCGCGTTGCCTGATCGCGTCGCTCAGCTCCAGCAACTGATCGGTGGTCAGTGTCGTCTGCACTCGGCGCACGCCGTCCAGCAGGATGATGCGGCCCCGGTTGATGTCGAACATCGTGGTTTCGTCCGGCCCCTTCAGGAAGAAATCGTAAACGACGTCTCCTTTGAAGAGGGTCAGCGTCTCCGACACGCTCTCGCCGCCGTCCTCCACGAACACGTCCGCTTCTACGCGGAAGTCCTGGCTGTGCGCCGAATTGGCCAGGCAGAAGCTGCCGACACACGCTAGCACCAGAAGCATTGGGTGGGTGTCCATACGCTGATCCTCGCGACGAAGTCTGGTATTGCGGATCAAAGGCGGCGAAGGATACTTAACTACGCGCTTTCTTGTCCAGCGGAATCTGGCACGATCTTGATGGCCGCATGCTGAAGGAAGGACCGGCAGTTGAGCACAAACAAACGCATTCTGGTGACGGGAGGGGCGGGGTTCTTGGGATCGCACCTGTGCGATCGGCTGGTGGCTGCCGGGCACGATGTCATCTGCCTGGACAACTTTTTCACCAGCCAGAAGCACAACGTGGCGCACTTGCTGTCTCACCCGAATTTCGAATTGCTTCGACACGACGTGACCATGCCAATCTGGCTGGAGGTGGACCAGATCTACAACCTGGCATGCCCGGCGGCACCCGGACACTATCAATACAACCCCATCAAGACGATGAAAACGTCCGTGATGGGAGCCATCAACCTCCTGGGTATGGCTCGGCGTTGCCGGGCCCGCATCCTGCAGGCTTCCACCAGCGAAGTCTACGGCGATCCGGAAGTGCATCCCCAGACGGAGTCCTACCGCGGGTGTGTGAACCCGCTCGGGCCCCGAGCCTGTTACGACGAAGGCAAACGCGCGGCCGAAACGCTGTTCATGGATTACCATCGCATGAACGGCGTGGACGTGCGCATCGTGCGCATCTTCAACACGTACGGTCCCCGCATGCACCCCTATGACGGTCGCGTGGTCTCGAACTTCATTCGTCAGGCGCTGGCCGGCGAGGATATCACCATTTTCGGCGACGGATCACAGACCCGGTCCTTCTGCTACTGCGACGATCTGGTGGACGGCTTGATTCGCATGATGGAAGGGCCCAGTGATTTTGTGGGGCCGGTCAATCTGGGGAATCCCGATGAATTCACGATTCTCGAGTTGGCCAAGCTGGCCATCGAACTGACCGGCTCGTCGTCCCGGCTCGTACGGGAACCGCTGCCGGCGGATGACCCGACGCGACGTCGCCCAGACATCAGCCTGGCCATCCAACGGTTGGGTTGGCAGCCCAGCATTCCTCTGCGGACAGGCTTGACCAAGACGATTGCCTGGTTTCGTTCGATCGACATCACGAGCTACCGGCCGCCGACCCCCAACTACTAGCGAATCCACGATGCGCCATTCGACGGGAATCCCGGCTCTCGACGCCCTGCTCGGCGGTGGGCTCTTGCCAGGTACGCTGACGGTCGTGGTCGGTGCCACGGGGATCGGCAAGACCCAATTGGGCCTGCAATTCGCCCACGCAGGCCACCAGCAAGAGGGGCGCCGCGGCATCGTGTTTGACGTCAGCGCTCGCGGCGATTCACAGAGTCACGCTGACTACGCCCAACGCCTGTTCGGCTGGGACCTGGATGCAGTCACCGCAGAGGGACCTTGGCGCGCGGAGGATTTCTTCCAGTCCCACGCCGCGCGGGGCGACTATCTACACATCTTCGACTACCACGGCCGACGCGTTACGCGGCGCGACATGGAGTTCGAGGAATGGCAGCATTGGCAAGCGGAACTGAACACTCGGCTGCGCAGCGCAATCGCCTTTTTGTACGGCAATTTCTTGAGCGGCACTCGGCGGGTCGTCGTGGATGGCGTGGAACCGGTGGACCGGCCGCAGGAGTCCATCCAGTTCCAATTGTTCGAGTACGTCTATCACCAGGTCATCCGCAAGGACCCGGAATGGGTCGCCCGAGACCTGCTGCGCGAGAGCTACCGGCGTTATGCGGCCGACGCCGCACGCTGCACCTACGACCCTCAGGCCCTGGGATGCCTGCTGCTGTATACGTCGCAGGAGTCGCTGTTGGACGAGTTGATCGCACGGCCGTTGGATGAGGGGGATCTCCTGGCCAACGCCAACACCTTGATCTACCTGGGGAAGCTGCGCGAGGGACACCGCATTCGCCGCGCGTTGTACATCGCCAAACACCGGGGCAGTGCCTGCGACGACGAAATCCGCCCCTACGAGATCCGCGCAGAAGGCCTGGTGCTGGACGAGTGACCGGCAGTCCCCGCCGGTCTAGGCCACGCGGTTACTCGGGCGCTTGACCATCGTGATCTCATTGCCGACGTCGTTAAAGCGGACGGCATCCATGAACGTGCGGATCAGCATCACGCCGCGCCCACTGGGCTTGAGCAGGTTCTCGGGATCCGTCGGATCGGGCAGCGTGCGCGGGTCAAATCCACAGCCCTCATCACGGATCTGGAAGACGGCCTGGTCCACCTGCAACCGGGCGGTCACGTGGACGCGCCGCTCGCAATACGGCGGTTGCTGGCAGCGTTCCAGCCCCAGCTGCCGATAGGCTCGCCCGTCGTTCTCCCGCAGCGCCGAGTCCAGTTCCAGATTCCCGTGGTCAATCGCGTTGGCCAGCGCCTCGGTCAGGGCTGTGGCAATCTGCAGGCGCCCGACTTCGTCACACAATCCCAGCTGCACCAGCGATTCCTGCAAATGGCTGACAAGTGCCCGTGCGTCCCGGGGCTCATAGCCAATGATGTAGTAGCTTTCGCTGTGCCGCAGAATGCTGCGGATCTGTTCGCGCTCCCGCGCGGACTCGGCGGCGGTGAGTACCTTCCGCAAGGCCCACCCCAGGTCGCGTTGCAGGTTCTTTTTGGGTACGTAGCTGGCGGCTCCTGCCCGCAGGGCCTGCACGGCCACGTCCTCGCTGCCGTGAGCGGTCATCAAGATCACGGGCGTCGGTGGCTGAATCTTGTTGATGCGACGCACCAGTTCCAGGCCGTCGACCTCCGGCATCTGTAGATCAGTCAGGACTGCGTCAGGGCGATCGCGGGCAATGATGTCCAGAGCTTCGTTGCCATTCTGGGCGAAGATCACACGGCAACCTTCCGCCTCGACACAGTGACGGGCGTAGTGCAGATCCAGGGGAGAATCGTCCACCACGAGAATCGTTGTCATGTGCGGCCCATTCCCGTTGACCACCGGCGAACTGTCTTGATACCCGCGCTCAGGATAGAACGCAACCGCGGGCGATTGTTTCGCCATCCTCAACTTATGTCGGCATGAAACATCTTGCCGGTTGCCGGTATCGATGTAAACCGCGACTTGCGGGGATTCAGCGGGAATGCCGGACCCGCTCCACGCGCAATTCCCCCATTGCGTACCCCCCACTCTGGCTACTCCCGGGTTTCGTCTTGACGCAATCATCCCAGCGGAATAAAACCTCGCACCCGTCCTGGACCCCCAGCGAGTCCGTGGCAGATCGCGCGAGATCGCCAGCCGCCAAGTGAGGCGGATTTCGCCGGTCCAGGCTCAAGACCGTAACCGATCAGACTGCGTGCCAGCGGCTACACTGAGCAAGGGACGGCTCCGCCGTTGACGCCGGGCTATGCATCCAGAGCTGGAGTAACGCACATGGCAACCGTCCATCCGACGGCCGTGATCAGCGAGCGGGCGCGATTGGGCTCTGACGTATCGGTAGGCCCCTTTTGTGTCATCGAGGAGGGAGCCGACATCGGCGACCGCTGCCGCCTGGCGGCACGGGTCGTGGTCAAGACCGATACCGTGCTGGGAGCGGAAAATGAAGTCGGCGAGGGAACGGTGCTGGGGGGTCGCCCCCAACACCTGCGCGCTGACGGCCCCGTCGGCAAGCTGGTCATCGGCGCCCGCAATGTGTTTCGCGAGAACGTCACGGTGCACCGCGGACTGACCCCCGATCGCACGACCATTGTCGGCGACGCCAACCTGGTCATGGTCAATGCCCACATCGCGCACGACTGCCACCTCGGCAGTAACATCATTCTCGCCAACAATGTGATGCTCGCCGGACACGTCACGATCGACAGCCGCGCGTATCTCTCCGGCGCTGTCGGCGTCCACCAGTTCTGCCGCATCGGCCGCCTGGCCATGGTGGGCGGTCAATCGCACATCACCCAGGACGTGCCTCCCTTCGTGACCGTCGATGGGCGCTCCAGCCTCATCGTCGGACTCAACATCATCGGGCTGCGCCGGTCCGGCGCTTCGAATGAGGACATCCAGCAACTCAAGGAAGCCTACCGGTTGATCTACCGCAGCGGCTACACATGGGTGGAAACGCTCGCCGCGCTGGAACGGGCTTACACGGACGGCCCGGCTGCGGAATTCCGCCCGTTCCTGGCCACCACGCGCCGCGGCATGATCCAAGAACGGCGCATTCCCCGCCGCGCGACCATCGCCCTGCCACCACCTCCGCAGCTCGACGAAGAGACCAAGCGGGAAGAAACACCGCGCGTCTACCGGGCCGGGTAGGGTACGGCAACGCACTGTCCACGGGAACACAACAGCCGCGGTCCCGGCTCGACCGGTCCGCGGCTGCCCTGTTGATGGACTTCAACGTTTTCCCAATGCCGCCTGGGCGGCTGCCAGGCGCGCGATCGGGACGCGGAACGGCGAGCAACTGACGTAGTTCAGGCCGACCGCGTGGCAGAACATGACGGACGCCGGATCGCCGCCGTGCTCACCACAGATCCCGCATTTCAGGTCCTCGCGCGTGGAGCGACCCTTTTCCACGGCGATCTTCATGAGCTGGCCCACGCCGACCGTGTCGATCGACGCGAAGGGATTTGCCTTGAGGATCTCCGCCGCTTGATAGCGGCCGAGGAAACTGCCCGAATCATCCCGGCTCATTCCCAGACACATCTGGGTCAGATCATTAGTACCGAAACTGAAGAACTCGGCCGTCTGCGCGATTTCGTCCGCCGTCAGCGCCCCGCGCGGCACCTCGATCATGGTCCCGACCCAGTACTTGACCTTCTGGCCCGTGGCTTGCATGACTTCCCGGGCGACGCGATGCACGATTTCGACTTGCAGGTCGAGCTCCCGTTTGAAACCAACCAGCGGGATCATGATCTCGGGCTTGACCTTGACGCCTTCCTTCTGCACGGTCACGGCGGCCTGGAAGACGGCGCGGGCCTGCATTTCGGAGATCTCCGGATAGCCGATGCCCAGGCGGCATCCGCGGAAGCCGAGCATCGGATTGAACTCGTGCAACTCGTGCACGCGCTCCGTGACCTTCTCCGGCTTGAGGTGCAGCTTCTTTGCCAGTTCGGCCTGCTGCTTGGCGTCGTGCGGCAGGAACTCATGCAGCGGCGGATCCAGGAAACGGATACAAGCGGGCTTGCCGCGCAGCGCGCGGAAGATGCCCTCGAAGTCGCTCTGTTGATACGGGAGCAACTTGGCCAGTGCGGCCTGGCGTTGTTCGATCGTCTCGGCCAGGATCATTTCCCGCATGGCGTCGATCCGGTCGCCTTCGAAGAACATGTGCTCCGTCCGGCAGAGCCCGATCCCTTCGGCACCGAAGGCCACGGCGTTCTCGACTTGTTCCGGAGTGTCCGCGTTCGTCCGCAGGCCGAGAGTGCGGTACTTGTCCGCCAGTTTCATGATGAAGTCATAGTACTTGAACAGCTCGCTCTCCGCCGGCGCCAGGGTCTTGGCGATGAGCACCTGTTTCAGCTCGCTGTCGGCCGTCTTGATCAAGCCGCGGAAGACTTCACCGGTGGTTCCGTTGATGCTGATCGGGTCACCTTCGTTCAAGGTGACGCCGTCGCAACTGAGCTTGCCGGTGCGATAGTCGATCACGATATCGCCGGCACCCGCCACGCAGACCTTGCCCATTTGGCGCGCGACCAGAGCGGCGTGGCTGGACACGCCACCGCGGCAGGTCAGGATGCCTTCGGCCGCGATCATGCCGCGCAGGTCTTCGGGGCTGGTTTCGATGCGGGCCAGCACCACCTTGTCCCCCGCCGCCGCCATCTGCTCGGCCTTGCTGGCACTGAACACGACTTTGCCCGCCGCCGCGCCCGGTCCGGCTGCCAACCCGGTCGCCATCAGACGGCCCTGTTTCTTGGCCTGTTCATAGTCGTTCCGGTCAAACACCGGTTGCAGCAACTGGTTCATGGCTTCCGGGTCACCCGAGCGAATCGCGTGCTCCGGCGTCATCAGCTTCTGCTTGACCATGTCGTGAGCGATCTTGACGTAGGCCACGGCAGTCCGCTTGCCGTTGCGGGTCTGCAGCATGTACAGCGTCTTCTTTTCGATCGTGAACTCGAAGTCCTGCACATCGCCGAAGTTCTTCTCGAGGGTCTTGCGGACCTTCTCCAATTCCTTGTAGGCCGGCCCAATCACGGGATCGTTGGCCATCTCCTGCACTTTCAAGGGAGTCCGCACGCCGGCCACCACGTCTTCCCCCTGGGCGTTGACGAGGTATTCGCCGTAGAACACGTTCTCTCCCGTGGCCGGGTCGCGCGTGAAAGCCACGCCCGTAGCGCAGTCGTCGCCCATGTTGCCGAAGACCATGCTCTGCACGTTGACCGCCGTGCCCCACTCATCGGGAATCCGGTACTTCAGCCGATAGACGATCGCGCGATCATTCATCCAGGAACTGAAGACGGCACCCACGGCTCCGCGAAGCTGTTCCATGGGGTCGCGCGGGAATTCCCGGCCGGTGCGTTCCCGAATGAGCTTCTGGTAGCGCCGGACCAGTTCGCGCAGGTTGGCTTCCGTCAGGTCGGTGTCCAGCTTGGCGCCAACCTCTTCTTTGAGATGGTCCATTACCTCGTCAAACGGCTCGTGCTCGTGCTCCGTCCGCTTCTGCACCCCCATGACCACGTCGCCGTACATCTGGATGAAACGGCGGTAGGAATCCCAGGCGAACCGGCCGTTGCCGGTGGCGGCCGCCAGCCCCTCGACGGTCGTCTCGCTCAGCCCCAGATTCAGAATGGTGTCCATCATGCCCGGCATGGAATCCCGCGCGCCGGACCGGACCGAAACGAGCAGCGGGTTCTGCGGATCACCGAACTTCTTGCCCGTCTCCTTCTCAATGAAGGCAATGGCCTTGTTCATCTCGTCCGGAAGTTCGGCCGGGAATTTCTTGCCGTTCTGGTAGTAGTACGTGCAGACCTCCGTGGTGATCGTGAAACCCGGCGGGACGGGCAGGCCGATGAACGTCATCTGGGCCAGGTTCGCGCCCTTGCCCCCCAACAAGGCCTTCATGTCCCCGCGGCCATCGCAACGGCTCTTGCCGAAGTAGTACACGATCTTCTTGGCCGCCTTCTTGACGGGAACCGTCCGGCCTTGGGCAGGTTTCTTGTCACGTGCGGGTCTTGCTTTCGCCATGTGGCATCCTTCACAAATCGAGGGTGTGAACCAACTGCCAGAGAGCGCCGGAGCGCTCGGCGCAGTTGGTGAGGGGTGTCGAAAGTGCGGTGGTCCCCGGGGAACGCCGCAACCGGGCGGAGACATCTGGACTCGGCCCCCTGGGTCCATGCCTCCGTTTCCGCGGACCTGATGACCGAGGTCCTTCCGCGGGAAAGTAAGCCCAGCAGTGTAGCAGTCAGGACGGAACTCGTCAATCAAGGCATGGGCGCTCGAATCATCGGAAACGCCGGAGATTTGCGGGATTTTCGCCGGTCTATCCCGGATAATGCACGCAGCAAAGGACCCACCGCAAAGCCACCAGTTGCCCCACGAGGTTCACCACGTGTCTCCATCGCACTCGCGGTTCTTCCTGATCGGCACGCTGTTCGAGCTGGGATTGGGGGGCGTGGCTTTCGTGCTGGGAGCCCTGACGGGACATGCGCCCCTGGCCACGCTCCGTGAGACTGCCCAATCGCCGCAAGGCCTCCTGCTCGCGACGGGGACGGGGCTCCTGGCCACCCTGCCGCTGATTGCCGGCCTGTTGCTGCTGGAACGATGCCCGTGGCAACCGATCGCCCGACTCAAGGAACTCGTGCAGACACAGCTCGTGCCGCTGTTCCGTTCCCTGAGCACCTGGCAGCTGGGATTGCTGTCGCTGGCCGCCGGATGGGGTGAGGAGATGTTGTTCCGTGGCTGGCTCCAGACGGCCATTGTCAACTGGCTGCCCGGTCCGTCGGGTATTGTTGTGGCGGTCGCAGCGGCATCGCTGCTGTTCGGTATCTGCCATTGGCTCACGCCCGCGTACGGCGTCCTGGCCATGCTCATCAGCGCCTACCTGGGCGTGATCTTCATCGCGAGCAACAGTCTCTTGACGCCGGTCGTGGCGCACGCGGCCTATGATTTCTTTGCGCTCGTCTACCTCACGTCACAGCCCGTCGAGTCACACCCGGCTGATTCCTTCATGGAGAATGCCCCCGATCAGCCGGAGCGCAATTAAAACGGCGGTCCGGTTTCAGGGAAACCGAACCGCCGCCAACACGCCAGACGCGAAACCGAACACTTCCGGGGGACGGAAGATCTCGCTTAACTCCTTGTCAGATCCCGAAGCAAGCTTTGCGCCGTAGCAGCCCGCAGGGAGGCGGGCAGCAGACGGTGACCGGCACTTCGACGCACACCGTCCGCGGCACGCAGCGTGTCACCGTGTAGGGCACGCATTTCGCGACGCAGCGCGGTACGCGCACGCAGCGGGTGTAATGCACGGGCCGGCAGACCGTGTACGGCACCTGCTTCACGCATTCCTGCCGTTCCACACGACAAACCGTGTAGGGAACCTGCACGGTGCGGCATTCGGGCACCATGCGGCAGACGCGGTAGCAAACCGTCTTCACGCACTGCTCCGGCACCATGCGGCAGACCTTGTAGCAAACCGTCTTCAC
>Ga0233425_10002066_pt1 | contig 41256 bp, 36 predicted proteins | sample Watercolumn_Towu_2_FD_181712 | JGI IMG/M metagenome (GOLD analysis project Ga0233425, IMG submission 181712) | Freshwater microbial communities from Lake Towuti, South Sulawesi, Indonesia - Watercolumn_Towuti2014_140_MG | ecosystem: Environmental > Aquatic > Freshwater > Lake | place...
GAAGTTCGCATTCATGTGGCCGCCAAATCGAGTTGCGAACTTCGGAATCTGAATCACACTAGAAAACAAATACTTGGCTAGTGTCCTTATCGTTCGCGAAGTTCGCCAAGATCGTGCCGCAGGTGGTCACGAACTTCGCGAACGGGACACTAGCGCGCCAGGCTCGTGGCCGACTTTGCGATCTCTGCTGGAATGCGACCGGCGGCGCTGCGCTCGGCAGAGGTGCCAGAGCCTACGATCGGCGGCTGCGGCGCGGCGAGTGGCTTTCCGAACGGGGTCGTGCTGGCAAAGGACGCGCTGCTGGCCAGCCCGGCAATCGCAAAGGCGGCGGCGATGAATAGGATGCTGATGAGGATGTTCATGGTGGTCTCCGGTTCTGAGACGACCATGCCGGAATTTTCGAGCCCGGTCTGTGCCGGGTGGAACAGGGATGAGGGATGGGGGATGAGGGATGAGGCTTGCTGGCGACCGGCTTTTCAAATGTCGCTCACTTGGCCTCGCACCTGTTTCCCTGGCGTTTAGCCCCAAGTATTCAGGCTTCTGGCTCCTAGGTTTTCATCCCTCATCCCTCATCCCTCATCCCTCAAGCATCAGCCTGATATTCTGCACGGCCGCGCCGGCGGCGCCCTTGCCGAGGTTGTCGAGACGGGCGACGAGGAGAGCGTGGCGGTGCGTCTCGTTGGCGAAGACGTAGAGCTCGAGCTTGTCGGTCTCGTTCAAGGCGAGCGCGTCGAGCCGGCCCGAGAGCTTTGCCGTCTCATCGGCCGTGGCAACGTGAACGAGCTTGGCGCCGATATAGTGCTCTGAGAGCGTGGCCAGGAGATCGGCGGCTTTGGGCTTTGACGGCAGCGTATCGAGATGCAGCGGGACCGAGACCAGCATGCCCTGCCGGAAATTGCCGACCGAGGGCACGAAGATCGGCCGCGTGGTGAGCCCCGTGTAGGCCATCAGCTCAGGCACATGCTTATGCTCGAGGCCGAGCGCGTAAAGCTCGAAAGCGGGCGCGGTTTTCGCCATTTCGTAGCTCTCGATCATGGGCCGTCCGCCGCCCGAGTAGCCTGAGACGGCATTGACGGTGGCCGGAAAGTCCTTCGGCATGAGACCGGCGTCGGTGAGCGGTCTCAGAAGCGCAATGGCGCCGGTCGGGTAGCAGCCGGGATTGGCGACGAGCCGAGCCTTGGCGATCTTTCCGGATTGGGCCTTGTCGAGCTCGGGAAAGCCGTACACCCAGCCCGCCGCGACGCGGTGCGCGGTCGAGGCATCGATGATCCTCGGCGCCTTGGAGCCGAGCTCGGCCGCGAGCGCCACGGCCCCTTTGGCCGCGTCGTCTGGAAGGCAGAGAACGACGAGATCCGCTTCTGCCATTTGCGCCTTGCGCGCCGCCGGATCCTTGCGCTTGTCGGGAGCGATGCTCCTCACCTCGAGGCCGCCGGCGTGGAGAAGCCGCTCGCGAATCTCGAGGCCCGTCGTCCCCGCTTCGCCATCGATGAACACGGTTGGTGTTTTCGCCATTGCCGCCGCGCTTTTCCCGCTCTTGCCGTCAGCCTCCGCCGAGCCCCAGCCGGTGCTGGATGCCCTGCCAGATCGTCTCCGAGCAGCCCACGCCGTAGGCTGCGCATGCGAGCTGATGGCTGTCGCGATAGATCATGTCGAGGGCGACGTAGAGGATGATCAGGAGCCCGATCCACGCGATCCAGGGATAGCGCGACAGCAGCTTGGCGATATAGTTCGATGCGACGGCCATCAGAATGATCGACAGCGCAAGGCCGATCACGAGCACAAGCGTGGAATCGCCCGCCGCTCCGGCGACGGCAAGGACGTTGTCGAGAGACATCGAGAGATCGGCCAGGATGATCGTCCACAGCGCCGACCAGAACGTGGCCCCGTTCGCCCTGGCGACGGGGGAGGCAAGCTCTTTCTCGATCTCCTCGATGGAATGCGAATCGTCGACGATCTGCCGGTACATCTTCCAACTGACGAACAGCAAGAGGAGTCCGCCGGCGAGCGTGAGGCCGATGACCTGGAGCAGCTGCTGCGTGACGGCCGAGAAGAGGATGCGCAGGATGACGGCGCCGCCGATGCCCCAGAAGATGACCTTGGCGCGCATGTCCGGGGCGACCCGTGCGGCCGCCATGCCGACCACGATGGCGTTGTCGGCGGCGAGCGTGAGGTCGATCATCAGAATGTTGAACAGAGGGATCAGGTGTGACTGCCACCACTCGGGCGAAACGAGGTGCCCGATCTCTGTCGCAAGCGCCCCCACGAGCTCGCCGATGCTCAACAGCAGCCATTCCATGAACGTGCTCCGCTCTGCAGCAAATCCCGCCCCGCCGCGGGGCCCGTCACTAGTGTGATGATTCCGAAGTTCGCATTCATGTGGCCGCCAATTCGAGCTGCGAACTTCGGAATCTGAATCACACTAGAAAACAAATACTTGGCTAGTGTCCTTATCGTTCGCGAAGTTCGCCAAGATCGTGCCGCAGGTGGTTACGAACTTCGCGAACGGGACACTAGCGGGTATGTGGCATGTGATCGGCGTGACCACAAGCCGTGCCTCGGCGAAAAGAGAACAGCCCGCCGGAAGGGGAGGGCTGCTCGCAGTCGCGTAATTCCAGGCTGTTAACGCTTCGAGAACTGGAAGCTGCGGCGCGCTTTGACGCGGCCGTACTTCTTGCGCTCGACGGTGCGGCTGTCGCGGGTGAGGAAGCCGCCTTTCTTCAGAACGCCGCGCAGATCGGGCTCGAAGTAGGTGAGCGCCTTGGAGATGCCGTGACGCACAGCACCGGCCTGACCCGAGAGACCGCCCCCGATGACGGTGACGTTGATGTCGTACTGCGTTGCGCGATTGGAGGCCTGAAGCGGCTGCTGAAGCAGCATCTGGAGGACGGGGCGAGCGAAGTAGCTCTTGTAGTCCTTGGTGTTGACCGTGATCTGTCCGCGGCCGGGCTTCAGCCAGACGCGGGCGATGGCGTTCTTGCGCTTGCCGGTTGCGTAAGCGCGGCCGAGCTTGTCGAGCTTCTGCACGTGCTGAGGCGCCTCGGCCGGAGTGGGCGTCTTGAGACCCGCGAGATCGCCGAGGGACTTGGTTTCGGTTGCCATCGGTTAAACCCTCACGTTCTTGCGATTGAGCTTGGCGACATCGAGCTTGGCGGGGTTCTGCGCCGCATGCGGATGCTCGGTGCCTTTGTAGACGCGCAAATTGCGCATGAGCTGGCGCTGCAGAGGTCCGCGGCGCAGCATGCGCTCGACGGCGAGCGTGATGACGCGCTCGGGGAACTTGCCCTCGAGCATCCGGCGCGGAGTCGACTCCTTGATGCCGCCGGGATGGCCCGTATGGCGGTAGTAGACCTTGTCCTCGCGCTTGGCGCCAGTGAATGCGACCTTCTCCGCGTTGACGACGATGACATTGTCACCGCAGTCGACGTGCGGCGTATAGGTGGCTTTGTGCTTGCCCTTGAGGCGCGTGGCGATGAGGGCGGCGAGGCGGCCGACGACGAGGCCGTCCGCGTCGATCAGCACCCACTTCTTGTCCACCTCGCCGGCTTTGGCGGCATACGTCTTCATGTTGGGCAGAGCTCCTGCCTGGATTGTTGTGTGAAGCGCCCGGCTGCCGACGCAAGGCCGGAGCAGGCGCACGAGGGACCGGCACGCCGGCTCGTCAGCGACAGGAGGCATATGAATCTGCCTCTCACCTGTCAACTGCGACCTTTTCTGATCATGGCGGAACCAGAATTATCTCTTATATTTCAGCATATTGGTATAGACGGTAAAACTATACCATCATAACGGTAATATATTACCGTATTTGCTCTAGTGTAGACTTTCTGGTCTTGTGCCCGGCGAGCTTGCGGGGTTCCCCAGTGCAGAATAGAGACATTCTCCACGTCTTGCGGGGGTGGCAGAGCGTCGCTCCACAACTCCGTCGCAGTCTTGGCCTTACAGTTCCCGCCAATCGCCGGGAGGTTCATCCGAGCGGCGCCGGCTCAACAGAGCCGGACAATCGATGCTTCGAGGAGACGTGCTCATGCGCAGACCCGGCTTCTCCGCTTCCAACTTCGGCTTCCTGCTCGTTCTTGTTGCGCTCGTTTGGGCTCCGGCCGGCGCTGGCGCTCAGGAGTTCAGGCAGATGCCCCTCACCGACAAGCACATCACTTCGTTCATCGCGGCGCAGGACGACTTCGCGCCTCTGGTCGTCAAGCTTTCCGAGGCGGCGGAAAAGCCCGATGACAGCCTCAAGGGCGAGCTAAACGCGGTCGCCAAGAAGCACGGTTTTTCCGGCTTCGACGAGTACATGGACGTCAACGACAATATCGCGATGGTGATGGCCGGCTTGAACAGCAAGACGATGGAGTTCACCGAGCCCGTCGAGCGGCTCAAGTCCGACCTCGAAGAGATCAAGGCCGACAAGGAGGTCGCGGAGGACGAGAAGAAGCTCGCCATCGAGGACATGACTGCCCAGATCGCAGCCACTCAGCCTTTGAAGCACAAGGAGAACATCGAGGTTGTGAAGCGCCACTTCGAGGACCTCGCGAAGCTTTTGCCTGACGAGGGCGTCGAAGGCGGGGACGGCCTCGAAGGCGGTGAGGGAGACGAGCCCGCCGGGGGCGCTGAGCAGGGAGCTCCGGTCCAGCCATGAGCAACCCGCTAGAGAAGGACGACAGTCTTCTCGTCGTGGAACGCCCCGAAAGGGGCGTTTTGCGCATCACGCTCAATCGGCCCGAGGCCCGCAACGCGCTTTCCCTCGACATGATGGCGGCGCTTTCCGGAGCCATCGACGAGCTTCGAGCCGACCAGACGCTCGCCGCTGCCATTCTCTCCGCCAGTGGGCCGGCGTTCTGTGCGGGCCATGATCTCCGAGAGCTTACGGCGCATCGGGCGGACAAGGACCGCGGGCGCGCCTTCTTCGCCAAGACGATGCGGCGCTGCTCCGATCTCATGCAGGCCATCGTCCAGTGTCCGAAGCCCGTCATCGCGGCGGTTCACGCGACAGCGACCGCCGCCGGCTGCCAGCTGGTTGCAAGCTGCGATCTGGCCGTTGCCGCCGCGAGCGCGAGCTTCTCGACGCCGGGCGTCAACATCGGGCTATTCTGCTCGACGCCGATGGTGGCTCTTTCTCGCAATGTGCCGCGAAAGCGAGCAATGGAAATGTTGCTCTTGGGCGAGATGCTGCCCGCTCGCGCGGCTCTCGACTACGGCCTCGTCAATCGTGTCGTCGAGAAAGAGAAGGTGCTCGGCGAGGCCATGAGCATGGCGCGCACGATCGCGGCCAAGTCGCCGGCGACGGTCGCCATCGGCAAGCGGGCCTTCTATGCCCAGATCGAGAAGCCGCTCAAGGAAGCCTACGACTATGCGGCTTCCGTGATGGTCGAGAACATGCTGATTGCCGACGCCGAGGAAGGTATCGGTGCATTTCTCGCCAAGCGCCCGCCTGAGTGGAAGGGTTGTTGAGAGGTGGAGCCGCGCGTTTCCTTCGTGACGTTGGGTGTCGAGGATGTCGCGCGGTCGCGCGCATTTTATGAGTCGCTCGGGTTTCGTGCCTCGCGCGCGTCCGAGGCCTCCGTGACATTCTTCGACGGAGGGGGAATCGTTCTCGCCCTCTTCGGCCGCGAGGCACTCGCCGAGGATGCCGGCCTCAGCGGAAGCCGGCCCGGCTTCGCGGTTGTGGCTCTCGCCCACAACGTGCAAAACGAGGCCGAGGTCGATTCCGTGCTGGCTGAGGCCGTGGCTGCCGGGGGGCAGCTGCTGAGACCCGGAAAGAAGGCCGTCTGGGGCGGGTACAGTGGATATTTCGCCGATCCGGACGGACACGTCTGGGAGGTGGCGTACAATCCGTTCTTTCCGCTCGACAGCGCGGGCTGCGTCACGCTTCCGCCGCCGGCCGACTGAGAAGGCAGCTTTTCCATGAGCCTTCCCCCGTGAACCATGACAGCTACAGCGACGACTATCTGGCCGGGATCCTGTCGCGCGTGAATACGATTGCCGTGGTCGGCGCGAGCAACAAGCCATCTCGCCCGAGCTACGGCGTGATGCAGTTCCTGCTCGACAAGGGCTACATCGTGACGCCCGTCAATCCCGGGCTCGAGGGACAGGAGATTCTGGGCTGCCATGTCTATGCGACCCTCGACGATATTCCCGGGCCGGTCGACATGGTCGATGTGTTCCGCAATAGCGAGGCCGCGCTCGAGGTCGCACGCGACGCTATCCGCGCGAAGGCGAGGCACGGCATCAGCGTGCTCTGGATGCAACTCGGCGTGCGCAACGATAAGGCCGCCGCCGAAGCCGAGGCAGCCGGGCTCGAGGTCGTCATGAACCGCTGTCCCGTGATCGAGCACCGCCGCCTGTCCCTCGAGCGCTGATCCGCGGCGGCAGCCGGCCCCCGACGCGGAGCAGCCGGCGCCAAGCAGGTCCCTCTCACCGCTTCATGCTGAGATACTCCATCACGTCCTTCTGGATGGCGGCGTTGGGGTCGAGGCTCAGCGCCTTGCTGTAGTCGGCGCGTGCGTGGTCGTACTGACCTTTCCCGTAGTAGACGCTGCCGCGGTTGACAAAGGCGTCCACGTAGCTCGGGTCAAGCTCGATGGCCCTGCTGTAGTCCGCGAGCGCCCGGTCGTACTCCTTGCGATGATGATAGACCTTGCCGCGATTGGCAAAAGCATAGGTGAACTGCGGATCGAGATCGATGGCAGCACTGTAGTCTTGCTCCGCCCGGTCGAGCTCCTTGCGTGCTAGGTAGATGCTGGCGCGGTTGGCGTATCCGTCGGCATAGGTGGGATCGAGCTCGATTCCCTTGGTGTAGTCCGCGAGCGCGCGGTCGTGCTCCTCGCGGCTGTGATAGACCTTGCCGCGGTTGACGTAGTCCGGACCGTAGCCGGGCCTGAGCTCGATCGCTTTCGAATAATCCGCGAGCGCGCGATCATAGTCGGCGCGCGCGTAGTAGATGCGGCCGCGGTTGGTATACGCATAGGCGAATGTGGGATCGAGGCCGATCGCGAGCGTGTAGTCAGCGAGCGCTTTGTCGTAGTCTCTCGCGACATAGTGCGTGCTGCCCCGGTTGGCATAGGCATCCGCGTAATTCTGGTCGAGCTCAATCGCCTTGTTGTAGTCGGATAGCGCGCGCGTGTAGTCCTTGCGCACGTAGAAGATCTTGCCGCGGTTGCAGTAGGCATCGGCCGACGTCTGGTCGATCGCGATCGCCTTGTCGTAGTCGGATAGCGCGCGGTCGAAGTCGCCGAGGTCGTGGTAGATCTTGGCCCGTCCGCTGTAGCCCGCAGCATAGTTCGGGTCGAGCGCGATGCCCCTGTCATAGTCGGCGAGCGCCCGGCTGTTGTCGCCGGCGTACCTCAGGAGGCCAGCGCGGTTGATGCAGGCATCCGCATCGTTCGGGTTGAGCTCGATGGCCTTCGTGTAGTCGGCGCGCGCCTTGTCGTAGCTCTTCTTATGGTGATAGGACTTGCCGCGCTTGAGATAGGACGCGGCATGGGCGGGATTGAATCCGATGGCGCGCGTATACTCCGCCAGCGCCGCATCGAAATTCTTGGCGTTGTACTGCTGCTCGCCGAGCGCGAAGCAGGCTTCGGCCTGTTTCGGATCGGGAGCCATCGCCGAGGCCGGCTCTGCCCTCGCCTCGGGTTGAGCCTGGGCTTTCGCTCCCGACGCAGCCGATGCGCTATGGGACGACGGGGCATCGGTTTTGCCGGCCGACCGGGGGGACAGGCTTTCGGGGGCCGGATTCCTCGTCGCGCTCGCCCCATCCAGGAAGCGGCGCAGGAATTCGACCAGCGTTTGGACATCGGCATTATACGAGGCGGCGCGCACCCAGATGGCGTTGCGCCGCGCAAGGCTCTTGAGGTCGTCGGGGAGGCGTGACGCGGTAGGGAGCGCGGCGCCGTCGATCAGCACCGGAATAACGCGCACGCCGCGTCGAAGCGCCTCGGCGATCTCGATGCGCACAAAATCATTGGTCTCGTGAAGCCGGCCCTCCAGCATGTCGAGCCAGCCCGGCCCCATGATGGTCAAGAGAACGCGGCACGCGCCCACCTTGGTGCCCAACACCTCGACGAAATCGTCGCCGGGCTCGATGGTGACCGTGTCGAAGAACACGCGATCGGCCCCGAACTCGACGGCCAGCTTGTCGTTGATGCGGCCCGCAGACCACTGACTGTCGTTGCGGCGGTAGCTGACGAAGATGTCGGTCATCTGGAATGCGTTTCGCCCTTGAGGTGAAGGACGAATTCATAGCCCACGGACGGCCGCTTGAAAACGTGGTTCTGCTTCGCCGGTGGAGGCCGGCGCTCTGATGTATAGGCCGGGATAGCCCGGCCTATGCACCTGGACACCGGCGAGCAAACCAGGGAATCAAGTGGTGTTCAGATTCCGAAGCCCGCTTAGGGAGCGTTCCGCGAGGTGGGTATAGAATTCGAAACACCACAAGAGGGTGCCGTCTCAACGAGAAGCGTCATGGCAGGACACGACCCCAGCAGAGACCGATCGATCGAGCGCCGGCGCATGGTGGCCGAGATTGAGACCATCGCTGCCCGTGTCAGCGGGGACGGCGATCATGGACGGATTTCGGCGCGCGTGCTCGAAGCGCTTCGCGAGGTTCCGCGCGAGGCGTTCGTCCCGGAAGAAAGGGCGCCGTTCGCCTACGAGGATCGTCCACTGTCCATAGGGTATCGCCAGACCATCTCCCAACCCTATATTGTCGCGTTGATGACCGAGCTCGCCGCGCCGGGGCCGGACGATCGGGTGCTCGAGATCGGCACCGGGTCGGGATATCAGTCCGCAATTCTGGCGCGCCTAGCCCGGCACGTCTATACGATCGAGATCGTCGAGGCGCTGGGCCGTTCTGCAGCGGAGGTCTTCCGGCGTCTAGGCATCACCAACATTTCCAGCCGAATCGGCGACGGATTTGCCGGATGGCCGGAGGAGGCGTCCTTCGACGCGATCGTCGTGACTGCAGCGCCAGCGGAGATTCCTCCCGCGCTCACGGTGCAATTGCGGCCGGGCGGCCGGCTTGTCATTCCCGTAGGCTCGGTCCATCAGGAGCTGCTCCGGGTCGAAAAGGGGAGCGACGGTGCGTTGCGGCGGAGCAGCGTTCTTCCGGTCCGGTTCGTGCCGTTGACGCGCGGGTGAATGCAACCGGCGCTTTGTGGGTCCGATGACGATCAGACGAGTATGCCGCCCTCAGCAACGAGTTGATCGAGCGTCATACCGTGGATGCCACGCAGGAGCACGGTATCGATGAACCCCGTCACGCCCGCCATGTGCAGCGACACGATGGTGCCGTTGGCCGAATCCCTGACCCCGACGATATCGCCGATCGGCTGGTCCGGCTCGCCATCGAAGACAGCGGAGAAATCCATGACGTCGCCGGCAGCGAAATCGAGGATCTGATCGTAGCCGACGCGGACGCCGAGATCATTCACAATGTCGCTGCGGCTCCAGAGGAACAGATCGTTGCCGGCCGAAGGCCCGTTGGCGAGCTGACCGCCGTACATGTAGTCGTTGCCGGCGCCGCCGATGATCGTGTCGTTGCCGCCATCCCCGTAGAGCTTGTCGTTGCCCGCTTCTCCGATGAGCAGGTCGAAGCCGCCGCCGCCCCACAGGCCGTCGTTGCCAGCTCCGCCGACCAGATAGTCGTTGCCCGCGCCGCCATTGATGTTGTCGATGCCGTCGTTTCCGTAGATCGTGTCGTCGCCCCACTCGCCGAACATGCTGTCATTCTCGGCGCCGCCGATCAGCGTGTCGTTGCCGTACCCGCCGTTCATCGTATCGCGGCCGGCGCCGCCATCGAGCACGTTGGCCGAGGCGTTGCCGATGATCTTGTTGTTGAGGCTGTTGCCGGTGCCGTCGATGGCGGCGGTGCCGGTCAACGTGAGGTTCTCGACGTTGACGCCGAGCGAGTAGCTCAAAGAGGAGAGCACGAGATCTGTGCCCTGATTGAGCGCTTCGGTCACCACGTCGCCGGCATCATCGACCACATAGGTATCGTTGCCGGCTCCGCCCGCCATCGAGTCGGCACCAGGTCCGCCGTCGAGGATGTTGGCCGCAGAGTTCCCGGCGATGACGTTGTCGAGGGCGTTGCCGGTGCCATTGATCGCCGCCGTGCCCGCGAGCGTGAGGTTCTCGAGGTTCGCGGAAAGGACGTAGCTGGCCGAGGCATTGACGGTATCGAGCCCGCCGCCCGCTCCCTCGACGATGACATCGCCCGAAGCGTCGACCACGTACGTGTCATTGCCCGCGCCGCCCGTCAGGGTGTCGGAGCCAGCGCCGCCGTCGAGCACGTTGTCGTTGTCGTTGCCCACGATGTCGTTGTTGAGCGCATTGCCGGTGCCGGTGAGGGCGGCGATTCCGATCAGTGTCAGGTTCTCGACGTTCGCGCCCAGGGTGTAGGAGACGCTGGACTCGATACGGTCCGTGCCGTCATCTGCGGCCTCCAAAACAGTGTCGGCGGCCGTTTCGACCTTGTAGAGGTCATCGCCTGCGCCACCCTGGAGCGTGTCGGCGCCTGCGCCGCCATCGAGAACATTGTTGCCCGCGTTGCCGGTGATCACATTGGCGAGCGCGTTGCCTGTTCCCGAGAGATGCGCGGCACCAATGAGGGTCAGACGCTCGAGCTCGGCGCCGAGCGTGTAGTCGATCGAGGACAGCACCGTGTCGGTGCCCTGTGCTGCAAGCTCGGTGACGACATCGCCGGTCTCGTCGACGACGTAGGTGTCGTTGCCGGCTCCGCCCGCCATGGTGTCGGCGCCTTCTGCCCCGTTGAGGGTGTTGGCGCCGCTGTTGCCGGTAAGCACATTGGCGAGCGCATTGCCTGTGCCGTTGACGCTCGAGGTCCCGGTGAGTGTCAGATTTTCGACGTTGGCCGACAATGTGTAGGAGACGGAGGCGCGGACGAGGTCGGTGCCCTCGCCGGCGTTCTCGGTGACGGTATCGCCCGTTGCATCTGCGACGTAGGTATCGTCTCCCGCGCCACCGGCCATCGTGTCATTTCCGGTCCCGCCGTCGAGCGTGTTGTTGCCCGTCGTGCCGATAAGGAAATTGTTGAGGGTGTTTCCGGTGCCGTTGAGGTTTGCAGCACCGGTGAGCGTGAGATGCTCGACGTTCGCGCCGAGCGTATAGGTGATGGACGCGAGGACGAGGTCTGTGCCCTGTCCTGCGGATTCGACGACGGCATCGCCGGCTGCATCGACGACATAAGTGTCATTACCCGCGCCGCCGGTCATCGAGTCGTTGCCGGTTCCGCCATCGAGCCGGTCGTCACCGTTGCCGCCCAGAATGGTGTCGTTGCCGATGCCGCCGGACAGAGAATCGTTCCCCGATCCCCCCCAGATGTAGTCGGCCCCATCGCCCCCCGAGACGGTGTCGGCTCCGCCACTCGTCATCAAGACATCGTTGCCGCTGCCGCCCAGGATCGTCACGCTGCCATAGCCGACGGACGAGGACGTGAGGTCGATGATCTGCCCGCCGCTGCCCCCGACGATCGTCTGGATGTTGACGAGGCGCACGTAGTGGACGTTGGGGCTCAAGGAGTCCTCGAGGAAGAGCGCTCGCCGGCCGTCGCCCATCAAGAGGACATTGTCGCTTCCGGTTCCGACGAATACATCCTGGCTCTGAGCATAGCCCGAAAGGGAGAATGAGGTTCCAGGGCCGGGGTTGCCAGGATCGCCGGCGTTCACGGAGCTGACGCGGCCCCAGGTGGCATCGGCCGTGTAGACGAACGTCACTCCCCCCTCGCCACCGAACAGAATGTCTTTGCCTAGTCCGCCCGAAAGCGTGTCGGCGCCACCATTGCCAAACACAGCGTCGTTTCCGGCTGTACCGGCAATCGACTCGGCTGCCGCGGTTCCGTTGATGACATTCAATCCAGAGAGATCGTAGGGCACCGAGATTTCCCCGCCTCAATAAAGTCGATCCGGCGCACTTGCGGCAAAGCGGAGCCACGCGGGCGCTCCACGGCCGATCTGCGCAGAGGTAACATCGTTACGATGAAACGTTGAAAAGATGGTTTTTGGAGGATGTTCAATATTAAATAGGCGCAGAAAAAATCGAGATAGCGAATATTCCGTAAAGAGAAAATACATGCCGCCGCTGGTGATGGGCATGCATTCACATAGGTCGGGCTAGAGCGCTTTCCGCCGGATGTGAATCGCACGGCCGTAGGTTCTGGGTCGTAGCGCGACCCAACATCTCATGGCGGGCACAAAGTCGTTGGGTCGCGGCCCGCTGAAGAAGCGGGCCTTGACCCAACCTTCGTGGAAAAAGCTACGTGGAAAACGCTCTAGGAGCGAGAAAAGGCACGGAGCCGATAGGGGCGTATCAGCTCCGTGCCTCGAAGCGCGTATCGGACAGGCGCGGCGGCGCGCGATGCATCGAGGCCGTCTTGTTCGACTGTCCCGGATGGCACGCGGCCAGCCCGGCGCCACATCATATTTCATTCAAAGGCGATCGATTGTCACAAGAAACATAGAGGAAGACATAACGAGTCCATTACCAAACCGATCGAATTTTATCTGAATGCGAGATGACGCCGGGACACTTGGAAACACCTGATTTACCGATCCGTCACAAAGACATCTAGTTAAACAGATCATTAATCGCGGCAGCATTAGTTTTGATCGAAAGCGAGTTTTGCGTGGCGTGGAGAAAACCCGTGATTCCGATGTCCCTGATGAGCCGTCGCCCCCCTGCGAGCGGCCGCAAGCGCAGTGTCTTGAGGCGCTGGGGCCGGGACTCGCAAGGCACGACCGCCATTGAGTTCGCAGTCGTGGCCCTGCCGTTCTTCTTCTTTTCCTTCGGCATCATGGGGCTCGGTCTGCACTTCTTCACCTCGAGCGCGCTCGAGAACGCGGTCGAGCAGGCCGCACGAAAGATCCGGACCGGACAGGCCCAGAAAGAAGGCAAGACGCTCAACGACTTCAAGAACATGGTCTGCACGGCGGCAACCGGATACATCAAGTGCGATACGAGCCTCAGGGTTCACATCCAATCGGGCGCGAACTGGTCCAACATCGTCCCGCGCCCCTGCCTCTCGAACGGCGCGCTGAACAGCTCCGCCGGCAGTAGCACCGACCTCGTGTCGTCAGCGTCGGGTGGTGCCAGCCAGGCGGTGCTTGTGACGGTCTGCTACGAGTGGACGCTCGCGCAGAAGCTGCCCTTCCTGATGATGGGTGATCTTGCCAACGGCTCGGCGCTCATCCAGGCGTCGAGCACGTTCCGCACGGAGCCCTACCAGTGATGCCTGCCAGGGCAGGCAACGAACCCGAGTATAGCCGTGGAGCAGGTAAGTCGATGTCAAGCGCGGTGACTAAGTTGAGAATGCTTGCAGAGCGGGCACACTGCTTTGCGCGGCGCGTGAGGTCCGACATCGGTGGCATGGCCGCCGTCGAGTTCGGATACCTGGCGCCGGTCATGCTCCTCATGCTCATCGGCACGGTCGAGGTGAGCCGGGCCGTTGCCATGGACCGGAAGTTCGGCCTTGCAACCGCGCTCGTCGCCGATCTCGTCGCGCGCGAGAAGACGATGTCGGCAGCCAACTTGAATGCGATCTACGATATCGTAGCCCACGTCATGAGCCCGTACGATACGAGCTCGCTCAAGATCGGTGTCGTCCCGGTCAAGGCCAATCCGACCAACGCGAGCAACACGGAGGTCTATGCGGCCACGTTGAACCGGCCCTCGTATCATGGCGCGACGCAGCCGGCCAGGTGCTCTGCCTATGGGCTGACGACGGGTCTGTTGGCTGCAGGCTCGAGCGTGATCGTCGTCGAGACGAGCTACACCTACACGCCCATCCTCACGGGCTCGATCTTCGGCTCCAAGAACTGGACGGACAAGGCGATCCTCAGTCCGCGCAACAGCTGCGTCGACTTCGACAACGACAATTGCGTGTCGACCTGCTTCTGAGCCCCGCGGAACTCCCCGCATATCGACGAAGCGCAAGCGCTGCCCGCCCCCGGACGATCCGGGGGCGGGCGCTCTGCCATCCGGCGCGGTTTCAGCATCTGGCGTTTTCTTTCGAATTAGGATAAGTGTCTCAAATCATTTTGCATTGCGGCCGGCATGGCCAGAGCGGCACCATAAGCCTGACGCGGGGGCAACCGTTACGTTTATCGCCGCGCAAGAGATTGAGAGCACAACATCATGGGGCGTCGATCCGTACACACGGCCGATCAGCTGCGCGAGCTGATACTCGAGGCCGCGACGGGCCTGATCGAGCAGGATGGTCTGGCAGGATTGTCCGCGCGGGAGATCGCGCGGCGGATCGAATACTCACCAGGCACGCTCTACAACGTGTTCGATAACCTCGACGACCTCGTCCTGACCATCGAGGGCCGGTTGTTGGATCGTCTCGCGGCGGCTCTCGACGAGGCACCGGCAAGCACGGATGCGCGCGAAGGCGTCGTCAATCTGGCGCGCGCGTACTTGCGCTTCACGCACGACAATCCGAAGCTCTGGAACCTGTTGTTCGAGCACCATCTGCCGCCGGGCAGCGCCATTCCGCCCTGGTACCAGCAGAAGCTCGACGGTCTCATGACGCGGATCGAGCAGGCTCTCGCTCCTCTAATGAAGGGAAAGGACCAGCAGGCATTGAAGCGAGCGGCGCGCGTCCTGTGGGCCGGCGTTCACGGCATCACGTCGCTGTCGACGGCCGACAAGCTGTCGACGATCTCGGGCGAATCGGCCGGACCGCTGGTCGAGGACCTGGTCCGCACCTATCTTGCAGGTCTCGAAAAATAGGGGCGAACAGCCTTCGCGGCGCTTCGACTTTCGGTTCGCCGGTACATGCGAAAGCCCCGGCCGAACGGTGACCGGGGCTTCCACTTATTCGGGATGCGCCAAGCTCGTGTGGTGTCATGGCGCCTGTTGTTCCGGCGCCTTCTCTGGGATGGCCCCGGTGGTGATCGAGGCGCTGCCGGACGAATCGGCTTCGGGCGCGCCGGCGAAGCGTCCGCTCCGATCGATCAGGCCGAACCAGCGATCGGCCGGTAGGAGCCGCTGATTGAGACCGGCCCACATGTCGCGCGACGCCAGTCCATCGACGAACGTCGTCGTGGAGGGGCTCAGCCATATGGCAAGAGCGGTCGCAATGGCCATCGCCGCCGAGGCTTTGGGATGGCGCAGGTCGATGAGCTTCAGCGCCGTGCCGAACGAGGACTTGATACGGGTATCCATGACGTCCACCGAGTAGATCTCGTCGAGGGCGAGATGCACGAGGTATCCGATGAACAGGAAGCCCGCGGCGAGCCATGCAACGCCCTCGGGACGGTCCAGGACATGATGGAACACGATGGCAGTCGCAACCGCCGAAAACGTACCTCCCAAGATCGAATGCCAGATGCCGCGATGCACGGAGAGCCGGTGGAAGACGGCATGCAGCCCATAGCGGACGAGAACGAGCGTGCCGAGCCAGAGAATCCACAGCTCCGCGATCGAGAACCGCGTGGCATAGGCAAAGAGCACCGCGAACGAGAAGAAGATGCCGAGGCCGGCGAACATGGCGCGACCGGGTCGCGAGTCCTTGAGATCGATATCAGGAAGAACGGAGCCGAGCACGCCTGCCATCGTCACGGCGATCAAGTTCTCCGGAGCGACCACGTCGGCAGCGAGAGTGAGCGTTGCCAGCCCTCCGGCAACCACGGTTCCGGCAGCAATGTGTGTCGTGAAATTGGCCATTTGCGAGGCCTCCAGGACGGATCTGTCCACCTGACGCGCACAGTCGTGTGGCGCCTTGAAACGCCACGGATTCATTCCGGAAAGCATCAGATTCGGCCTCCCGCCGGGAGCTTCCCGCCCGGGATTGCATGTGGATAAGCCGCGCCGTCCGCGGCGATTGACGGCCTTTTCTCGTCGCGTCCTGCCCCCAAAGATTGGTGCCGTGATGCTTTTTGTTCTGGCAGCGGGCGACATTCTCTGGCAACACGCCCCCGCGAATGAGCGCCCGTCCCGGCCAACAACTGATGGGCACGAGAGAGATGCCATGTCCTTTCAGCAACCGTCCGTGACAGGCCGTGCCGGGTTGATCGCAACCCTCAGCATCGCTGTCGCGTTCGGGGTCATGGGCCTCAAGTATGTCGCCTATTTGTGGACCGGCAGCGTCGCGCTCTATTCGGACGCGCTCGAGAGCATCGTCAACGTGCTGACCGCGATCACGGCCCTGGTCGCCGTCAAGGTCAGCGCCCGTCCGGCCGATCGCACACATCCCTACGGCCACCACAAGGCTGAGTATTTCTCGGCCGCGCTCGAAGGGGCACTGATCATCCTCGCGGCCGTCATGATCTTTCGGGCAGCCTATGCGGCCATCCTGGTGCCGCGACAGCTCGAGGAGCCGGCGGCGGGCCTTGCCGTCAACGCGCTCGCGACCGTTCTCAACGGCGCCTGGTCCTATTTCCTGGTGAGCCGCGGGCGGGCCTGGAGGTCGCCGGCGCTGGTGGCGGATGGCTGGCATCTCGCGACCGACGTCGCGACCTCGGTCGGCGTGCTCGCCGGTCTCGTGCTGGCTGCCTTTACGGGGTGGTCCATACTCGATCCGCTCCTTGCCGGCGCGGTCGCGCTCAACATCCTCTGGGCGGGCTACAAGATCGTGATCGAGTCCTCGGGCGGCCTCATGGACGAATCCGTCGGAGCCGAGATCGAGGCGCGCATTCACGAGGCCATCCGAACGGGCGGCGACGGGGCGCTGGAAGCCCACGACATACGGACCCGGCAGGCCGGGCGGGCCACCTTCATCGAGTTCCATCTGGTCGTGCCGGGCACGATGACCGTGTCGCAATCGCACGCGATTTGTGACCGTCTCGAGGGGAGCCTAGAGACGGCTATCGAGGGTGCCGACGTCACCATTCATGTCGAGCCCGACGACAAGGCCAAGTCCGGCGGGCGCGGTACGGTCCCGCTGGCCGGCTGAGACGTTATGCCGGCGCAACCGGCCTCGTTCACCGATTGAGGCGATTAACCCGAATGAGGCATGCGGTTTTATGGTGCCGAAGGCCTCTTTCTGCTAGAATGTTGAAAGTCCAAGGTGAGAGTCTCGTGCGCCGGCAGGGACGGCAAGGTCCCCAATCCGACCCTCGGGCCGACGGTGCGCGATCAGGGGCGGAAGGAGGAGACACATGGTGAGCAAGCTGTCGACGATGGCGGTCGCTGCCGTCCTCTCCGCGTCCGCTGCCTCGGCGGCCTCGGCGGCCGCAGGTGATCCCATCGGCTCGACCGTGAAGGTCGTCAATCAGGTGACAGCCGAGTTGGACCGAGAGACGCGCGCGCTCAAGACGGGGGACGGCGTGCGTCAGCAGGAGCTCGTCGCGGTCGGTGCCGACTCCGTCGGCGAGCTCGAGTTCCTCGACAAGACGAAGCTCGCGCTGGGCCCGGGCTCCAAGCTGTTGCTCGACAAATTCGTCTACGACCCGAGCCGGACCGGCGGCTCCATCGTCGTCAACCTGGTCAAGGGGTCGTTCCGCTTCATCACCGGGCTCGCTCACAAACCCGCCTATGTGGTGAGGACGCCAACAGCGGCGATCTCCGTGCGCGGCACCATTTTCGATCTTTTCGTCCAGGTCAGTGGCATGACGTGGCTGCTCCTGCACGAAGGCGTTGTCGAGATCTGCAATTTGCGCGGCAAGTGCCGGCTGATCGACGAGCCGGGCAAGCTCATTCGCGTCACCGATCAGGGCGACGTCGGCATCCCCGTGCGCTGGAGCGGTTTGCCCGGCTCCGGCGCGGTTCCCTTCGAGAATGCGTTTCCGTTCGTGGTGGCGCCGCCTTCGATCGATCCAACCCCCATTCTGACGCGCGAGGCGATCCTCGAGGATGCTGAGGACAAAGAGGAGACGCCACAAGAAACGGAGACCCCGCGCAAGGCCGAAACGCCCGACGAGACCAAGGGTGGCGACAAGAAGTCGACCACCGTGACCAAGCCGGGCGGCTCGAAAACCGGAAAGACCACGGGCGAGCGCAAGACGAAGAAGACCCGCACCACGAAGAGCGACGAGGACCAGCAGATCATGGATGGAATCGGCATCGCCATCGGTGTTGCCGGCGGCATCAGGATGGGTGGGGGCAAACACCGCGGCGGGGACGGCAAGATGCCTGGTAGTGGGGGGGGCAGCAGCTCCGGAGGCGGTTACAAGATGCCCGCCAAGCCCATGAACAGCAACGAGCTCCGCTGACCGGGACACGGTGTTCGGAATTCTCGGCTACTGGGGCCTTCGTGCCATCGTTCCGGCCCATTTGCGGGCAAGCTCTCCGGCGAGGGGCTCCTCCCGCGGAAGCGGTGGTGTGCGGAGAGACGGATGACACTGTTGCGGCGCGGCTGTCTCAATACGTGGCTGGCGCTGGTTGCCGTGTCGCTGCAGCTCGCGCTGAGCTGGGGCCATATCCACCTTCCTGAGCACCAGCGGGTTCACCCCGCTGCCGACGTCTCGGGCGGAACGGGGGACCGGTCGGCATCTCCCGGTCAGGGTGGACACGATCCGGCCGACGGCACCGACGCATCGTGCCTGGTCTGCTGGGCCATGCGACTGGCGAGCTCCGGGCTCGTAGCGGCACCTCTGCCGGTACCTCATCCGGTTGAAATCGGCCTACTTCTGGCCGCCTCCGTCAATGAGGATTCTCCACCATCCCGCGAAGTGGCCCCGTTCGACGCGAGAGCGCCTCCTCTCACCGGCCTCGCCTGAGGCGCCGTGCCGCCGGTCGTAACGGCTGGGCCGGAGGTCCATCACATCCATCGAGAATGACAAGCTGATCGCGGAGTTTGCGCGGAGCTGCTTCCGTGTCTCGGGCGGCAAGACCGTCTGTTGAGGGCAGCACCTTGTCCGGCGCAGACCGCATGCTAAGGATCGCACCATGAATAGTTCATACGGAAAGTGCGCGGCCGTTGCCGCGCTGGTGATAGCTGAGGGCGGAGCGGCCGCCGTTGCCGAGGAGGGAGCGCAGAGGGAGCTCAAGGCTCACGAGCATGGACGTGGCTCACTCAACCTCGTGCTGGAGGGCAAAACATTGGGGCTCGAGCTCGAGGCGCCGGGCATGGACATCGTGGGCTTCGAGCACGCCGCCGAGAGCACCGACAGCAAAGCGAAGGTTGACAAGGCGAAGGCAAAGCTCTCTGCGGCAGGGGAGTTGTTCAGGCTTCCGGCCGCTGCGCGCTGCCGCTTGAAGGAGAGCGCCGTCGAGCTCGAAAGCGGGAAGGATCATGATGAGCATGAGGACGAAAAGGGCGAAGACGCCAGCGAATCCGGCGGCGGGCATTCCGCATTCCACGCAACTTACACGTTCATCTGTGACGATCCGGATCAGTTGACGACGATCGAGACGACGTACTTCTCAGCCTTCACAGGCGCAGCAACACTGACGGCTAGCATCGTCACGTCCAAGGCGCAACGGCAGGCCGAGCTCTCGAAAGAGATGCCGGTGATCGACCTTTCGGCCAGCGAGTAGGAAATGACGGGACCCGCACATACCGAGGCTGCAACACCGGAAACGCGCCCAGCGGCGGGCCCGGTCGTGAGCTTCGCCGATGTGCGGTTCACTTGGCCCGGGGCGCAGGCCTTCACGCTCTCGGTTCCCGAGTTCAAGCTCGGGCCTCGGGAGCGTCTCCTGCTCCTCGGTCCGTCCGGCTCAGGCAAATCGACATTTCTGAGCCTGCTCTCAGGCATTGTCGTGGCCCAGGACGGCGAGGTCGAGGTCATGGGCACCCGTCTCGGAAAGCTCGGTGGCGCGAGCAGGGATCGGTTTCGCGTCGAGCACATGGGCATCATCTTTCAGATGTTCAATCTGTTGCCGTACGGCTCGGTGCTCGACAACGTGCTGCTTCCCTTGAGCTTCTCGCCGGGCCGGCGCGCGCGCGCGAGCGCTCCGACCGGCAACCCCGAGGACGAGGCGCGCCGGCTATTGGCAGCGCTCGGGCTCGAGCCGTCGCTGGCGGACGGCGCATCGGCGGCGAGCCTCAGCACGGGGCAGCAGCAGCGTGTTGCGGCGGCACGTGCCCTGATCGGGCGGCCCGAGATCATCGTCGCCGACGAGCCGACCTCGTCGCTCGATCGGGACCGTCAGACTCAGTTCCTCGATCTCCTCTCCGCGGAGCTCAATGCAGCAGGGGCCAGTCTCGTGATGGTCAGTCATGACGAGAGCCTCGCCCCTCGCTTCGATCGTGCCGCCCGTCTGGCGGACATATCGCTGGCGAGCCGGGAGGAGCCTGCATGATTGTTGCCCGCCTCGCGTGGAAGTCACTCTTGGGGCGGCGCCTTACCGCCTCTCTGACGATCACTGCGATCGCCATCAGCGTGATGCTTCTGCTCGCCGTCGAGCGTGTGCGCACAGGTGCACGCCAGAGCTTTGCCGACACGATCTCGGGCACGGACCTCGTCGTCGGTGCCAGGAGCGGCAGCCTGCAGCTCCTGCTTTACTCCGTGTTCCGCATCGGTAACGCCACGAACAATATGAGCTGGAAGAGCTTCGAGGAGCTTGCGGCCGAGCCGGACGTGGCCTGGAGCGTGCCGTTGTCGCTCGGCGACAGCCATCGCGGCTTTCGCGTTCTGGGTACGACGGATGCGTATTTCACGCACTACAGGTACCGGGGCGGAAAGCCTCTCGCGTTCTCGGCGGGACGGCCGTTTTCCGATCTGTTCGAGGCGGTGGTCGGGGCCGATGTCGCAGCGGCGCTGGGCTATAAGATGGGCGATGGCATCGTCGTCGCGCACGGTACCGGCTCCGTGACATTCGTCGAGCACGGCGACAAGCCGTTCCGCGTCTCTGGCGTGCTCGCGAGGACGGGGACGCCGGTCGACCGGACCGTGCATGTGAGCCTCGAGGCCATCGAGGCCATTCACGCCGACTGGCGGAGCGGAGCGCCCGTACCCGGGCAAGGTCTTTCGGCCGCTGAAGTGCGCAAGATGGATTTGAAGCCGCGCGAGATCACGGCCGCTCTGGTGGGCCTCAAGTCGAAGCTCGCGATCTTCCGGATGCAGCGCGCCATCAACGACTATGCCGATGAGCCGCTGTCGGCCATCATTCCCGGTGCGGCGCTGCAGGAGCTGTGGGCGCTCGTCGGGACGGCCGAGGCGGCGCTTTCCGCCATTTCGCTCATGGTCGTTGCCACCGCTCTCATCGGCATGATGACCACGATCCTGACCACACTCAACGAGAGGCGCCGGGAGATGGCCATCCTGCGCTCGGTCGGGGCCAGTCCTGCGACCATCCTTGCGCTTCTTGCGGCCGAGGGAGGCGTGCTGACGCTCGCGGGCGTGACGGCCGGGACAGGGCTGCTCTACGCCGCGCTCGCAGTCCTGAGGCCGGCTCTCGATAGACTTTATGGACTCGAAATCGGCCTTGCAGCGCCGAGCCTCAAGGAAATCGCCACGCTCGCAGCTATCGTAGTGGCCGGCCTCGCGGCGAGCCTATTGCCAGCCTGGCGCGCCTATCGCATGTCGGTGGCTGACGGAATGATGGTCAGGAGCTGATCGAATGATCGAGAGAAGATCCCATGCGAGCCCGGGCCGGGCAACGTTGGTTTTGGCGGCGGCACTCTTGTTTGCCTGCGCGATCACGCCGTACGGGCGCGCCGGGGCAGCGGGCGAGGCGCGTGCGTTGAGGTGGGCCGATCTCGTGCCGCCGCTCGCACCCGCCGACGCGCCCGCCAAGCCGAAGGCGCTCTTTCCCGGCGCTCAGGACCAGAGCAGCAGCGACGGGCCACCGGCTGCGCAACTGCCCGAGGGCAAGTTCATGTCGGTCAAACGCCGTCAACCCGGGGCCGGCGCTCCTCCCCCTGTGGTTGCGGAGCTCGATGGAGTGCGCGTCAGCATCGGCGGCTACGTCGTGCCTCTCGACTTCGAGGCGACGACCGTCAAGGAGTTCCTGCTCGTTCCCTTCGTGGGGGCCTGCATCCATGTGCCCCCGCCGCCTGCGAACCAGATCGTCTACGTGAAATCGGCTGCCGGTTTCGATGTCGCGGAGACGTTCGAGCCGGTCACCGTGACGGGCACGATCAGGACCGCGTCTGCGAGCACGGGACTTGCCGACGCGGGCTATACCATCGAGGCCGAGGAGGTGGCGCCGCGCAAGAAATGATAGCTTCTGGCAGACGTTCCGGCTTCGGCACCATGGACTCCTCGCGCGAGGTTGGCGGGCTACGGGCGGCGCATGCTCAACTCTGACAGGGACAGCCCTTTTCGTGGTTCTTATTCGCGCCTGAGGACGTTATTGACGATGCGGTTGGCCCAGCCGCTCGCCTTGAAGGAGCGTTTGAGCTCGACGGGATCGTAGATCGTCTCGACCCACTCGAAAAACGGCATCGGCCGCTCGGCGTTGTCTTCCAGGTAGCGCTCGAAGAAGTAGTCGAGAATGCCGGTATCCGCCTGCCGGAAATGACCGTACTTGGCCGCGAGCTCCTTCTTCGCGATCTCGATCGGCTCGCCGTTCTTCACATGGCGGAAGAGCACGCTCATCAGCCCGGCGCGGTCGGCGCCCGACTTGCAGTGCAAAAGAATGGGGTACTCGACCTTGCCGATGAGGTCGCGCGCCGCCCGGATCTCCTCGCGCGTGGGCGCGGCGCGGGAGCGGATCTGGAAATTGACGAGCCTGATGCCGAGCTCGGCGCAGGTCCGCCTCTCGAGGTAGTAGCTGCCGCACAGGCGCTCACCCCTCAGATTGACAATGGTCTTGATTCCCTTGCGGGCGAGCCTGCGGATGTGCCGGGGCGCCGGCTGGGCCGAGCGCCAGGCATCCTTTGCAAGGGCATGCTGATTGACGTAGACGTAACGGAACATGCCGTGATCGACGAAGAACATGTCCAGATACGCTCCGGCAGTGCCGAAGCGCCTGTGCACCCAATCCGGCGAGCGGGAAACTATTCCTTCGCGCAGACGCTTGTTGGCGCGCTTCCAGGCGCGTCTTACGGGCTCGGGGAACTTGATCATGCGTCCGTTCGGCGGGTCCTCGAGGCATCACATGCGCTGCCCGCGAAGCCCGCCATCTGCGCGCGGCGCCGCATGCGGGCGGCGTTTGCTTTCGCTAGATATTCGCTATAGGAACCACCTGCAAGTGGCTTTGCACGGCGGCGGCCGGCGGCCCGTTGGACGGCACGGGGGCAGGCCCATTGATGGCAGATTCGCCGGACATTAAGACGAGGCTACTGCGGCTCATGGGGCGAATCGGCGCCCGATACGTGTCGCTGGTCTGGGATACGTCGGAGCTCATTGTGGAGCCCGAGAGCGCCGCCGACCTCATCAGGCGGCACCAACCCTTCATCTTCGCCATGTGGCACGGGCAATTCATGATGCAGCCTGCGCTGCACAAGACGCTCAGCGATATTCGCGCCTCGGCCATGCTTGCCCGGCATGGCGACGCAGAGGCTTTGGGTGCGCTTCTCCAGGCCTTCAACATAGATCTCGTTCGTGGCGCGGGTGCGGGCGAAAGGACGAAGGACGTGCGCTACAAGGACCGCGGAGGAGCGTACGCCCTGCGCACGGCGCTGAAGCTCTTGAAAAGCGGCTCGACCTTCTGCTTGACGGCCGACGTGCCGCCGGGTCCAGCGCGAAAGTCCGGCATGGGCATCGTCACGCTGGCCCAGCTCTCCGGCCGGCCTATCATTCCCTTTGCCGCGGCGACGAGCCGCTATGTGGCGTTCAAGTCGTGGAGCCGCATGACCGTCAACTTGCCGTTCGGCAAGCTGGCCTACGTGATCGGCGAGCCGCTCTTCGTGCCGAGGGAGGCGGCCGAGCCCGAGCTCGAGCGACTGAGAGAGGAGGTCGAGAAGGCGCTCGATCGTGTGACGGCACGCGCCTACGGGATTGTTGGCGCCGATCCACGCCGCGCCACGCCTCCAAAGAGGCTCGACGCTTCATCCAGGCCCGCCGAGCCCGGCTTTGCCTTGAAGGTCTACAGAGGGGCGATGTCGGTGGCGGGGCCGGCGGCGGCCATCCTGCTTGCAGTGCGCGAGCGCCAGGGTAAAGAGGATCCACACCGCCTGCGTGAGCGTTACGGGGAAGCGAGCAGGGAGCGACCCGCCGGACCACTCGTCTGGGTTCACGCGGCAAGCGTCGGAGAGACGAATGCCGTATTGCCGCTGATGACGCGATTGAAGGAGAAGCGGCCCGATCTCGGCTTCCTCCTGACGACGGGAACGGTGACGTCTGCCGGCGTCGCTCATCGCCGGATGCCGGCCGGCAGCATCCATCAGTATCTTCCCCTCGACGTGCCCGAGTATGCGCGCCGGTTTCTCGACCATTGGCGGCCCGATCTGGCGCTCTTCACCGAATCCGAGGTCTGGCCCAACCTCATTCTCGAGACGCACGCCCGCGCCATTCCGCTTGCCCTCGTCAATGCGCGCATTTCGGGACGGAGCTTCAAGCGATGGTCGCGAAACAAGAGAGTTGCAGAGCCTCTGTTTGGCCGCTTCGACGTTGTTCTCGCTCAGAACAGCATGATCGCCCGCTGGATCAGGTCGCTTGGCGGGCGCAACGTCGTTGTCTCGGGCAATCTCAAGATCGATGCGCCGCCGCCGCCCGCCGAGGAGGGTGAGCTCGAACGGTTGAGGAATGCCCTCGCGAGACGTCCGGTCTTCATTGCTGCGAGCACGCACGAGGGCGAGGAGGAGATCGTCGCTGCCGCGCACCGTGATGTCGCCAAGTCGCTTCCCGGTCTGTGCACGATCATCGTGCCGCGTCATCCCGAGCGCGGCACTGGAGTAGCCGAAAGGCTTCGCGCGCAAGGCTACGCTGTGGCGCAGAGGTCGGCGGGCCAGCCGCCGGCCGATACGGCCGAGATCTACGTTGCCGACACCATTGGTGAGCTCGGTCTTTTCTACGCGCTGGCCCCGGTGGCGTTCGTCGGCGGCTCGTTGGTCGATAAGGGGGGGCAGAATCCCATCGAGGCTGTGTCGCTTGGGGCCGCCGTTCTGACGGGTCCCCATTGGAGGAATTTCATCGACGCGTACCGCACGCTCCTGCGCCACAGGGGTGCGGCGGAGGTGCACAGTAAGGACGAGCTCGCGAGCGCTGTGGCACGCCTGCTCACCGAGGACTCCGAGCGGCAGAGGATGTGCGATGGCGCCCGCGCGGCGCTGTTGACCCTCGGCGGCGCGCTCGAACGCACGCTCGAGGCTTTGGAGCCGCAACTGCCCGCGGTGGAGGGCCTGCGGCGTGCTTCTTGATGAGCCGCGCTGGTGGTATGGATCCGCGAGGAGCGACGCGGCGATCCGCTCCCTGCTCTCGCCACTTGCCCGCGTTTACGGACACCTTGCCATGCGCCGGTATCGTGGCGCCTCGCCGTACCGGAGCGGTCTGCCCGTCATCTGCGTCGGGAATTTTACGGCAGGGGGCACCGGCAAGACACCGTTGGCGCTTCGACTTGCGGAGGAGCTGAGGCATCTCGGCGAGGCGCCGATCTTCCTGTCGCGAGGCTACGGGGCGAGGCTTGCGGGGCCACACTGGGTGGAGCCTGGCGTGGATACGTCGGGCGAGACGGGCGACGAGCCGCTGCTTCTTGCGGCAGCAGGCCCCGCGCTCGTCGCTCGCGACCGGCAGAAGGGTGCGATCGCCATCGAGGCCCGCGCGATCGAGCGCGCCGTCATCGTGATGGACGACGGGCTGCAGAATCCAGCGCTAGAGAAGGACCTCACCATCGCGCTCGTGGATGGACGCCGCGGTGTCGGCAATGGCGAGGTCATTCCGGCGGGTCCGCTGCGGGCGCCTCTCGAGTTTCAGCTCGGTCTCGTCGACGGTATTGTCGTCAATCGCGGGATCGAACCTGGGGATGCCGAGCAGCCTGCCGAGGCTGCCTTCAAGAGGATCTTCGCGGGCCCGGTGCTTTCGGCCCATGTCGAGCCCTGTCCAGGCCCAGACTGGCCCGGCGAGGGCCGCGTGCTGGCCTACGCCGGCATTGCCAATCCGGAGCGGTTTTTCACCACTCTCGAGAGGCTCGGCGCCGAGGTCGCGGGGCGCCGCGTGTTCCCGGACCATCATGCCTACTCGGAGGGGGACGCACGCGGACTCCTGGAGGCCGCGAGACGAATGTCGGCCCGGCTGGTGACGACGGAAAAGGACCTGATCCGCCTTAAGGGACGGGCCGGCAGGCTGGCGGACCTTCTTCGCGCGACGACGGCACTTCGGATCCGGCTTGCCATCGATGCGCGCAATGTGGAGCGGCTCAGAGCCTTGATCGAGGGGGCGCTCAAGGCGCGCCGGGCTGGGGGCTGACCCTTAGTCATTTGCATGCTGCAGACCATCGGACACCCGGGGTGGCCCGAGCGCATCATTGTGCTCATTGTGACACTGCTACTTTGCGGGGCTCTGAGAATCGGGCTGCAAAAGACCTGCGCCGGCGTGCTATAGATGGGCCAGCCGGGGGCTACGGTACCACCAGAACCCTTAGGAGGAGGACCACATGCGTATCAAGCTCGCGCTCGTGCTGGCCGCGGCCACCGGGCTGCTCATGTCCGCCGTTCCCGCGTCCGCGACGACGCTCGGCAGCGTTGGGCGAGAGGCCAAGGCTGCGGACGTGGCGGGCGCGCTCGTCGATCAGGTGCATCGCCGGCGCTGGCACGGACACCGCCACTGGGCTTTCCGTAACCACAGGCATTGGCGCGGCCACTGGCGGCCCCGCTACTACGGCTACTATTATCGGCCGTACCCGTACTACTATTATCCGTATTACTCGAATTATGTGCCGTACTATTACAGGCCGTACCGCTACCATCGCCGGCCGCATGTCGGCATCTATCTGAGCTTCTAGAGGGCTCAGCGATTGAGAAAGAGGGGCGGGCGAGGCGGTCCTCACCCGCCCGTCGTGGCGAGCGACGCGCTTGCGCCTGGCCGCGGTCATGCTAACAGAGTGCCGCGCTGGCAATGCGTCCGTCAATCGAGGTCTCATCGCTTCATGCCGTTCATCTCCTGCCGGATCTTCAGGCCGTCGCTCTGCATCGTGCTGCTCGGCCTGCTCATGATCGGGGGAGGATCGCTCGCAGCATGGGCGCGCTCGCCCCAGCACGCCGCGGACTGGAACGCGCCGGCGATCGACTGGAAAGACATCGCCTCCGGCATCAAGGAGGCGACGCGAACAGGGAAACAGGTCGTGATGGTCTTCCACGCGCCGTGGTGCTCGTCCTGCAAGAAATTCCGCGAGGTTTTCAAAGACCCGAGTGTGATCGAGGTCTCGCGCAACTTCGTCATGATCCTGATCGATGCCGATGCCGACAAGGTCGCCAACGGGGCGTTTGCGCCGGACGGCACTTACGTGCCGCGCACGATCTTCCTCGACTGGGAAGGGAACATCCGGACCGAGCTCAGGGGCTCGACGGATCCCGAGCATCCCCACACCATCGACATCAGCGGCCCGGGGGAGCTTCTTTCGCTCATGCGAAAGGCCGCTGGTCCCGCTGCTGTCACGTCAGGTGAGCAGGCACGCCAGTGAGGCGCGACTGAAGCGGCGCCCGGCATTCAAACGAGCAACATCTGAGTCATGCGCCCGCTGTTCCCCAGGGAACAGCGCGGCAATTTCTGTCGACGGAACGTGGCAATTCCTGCCGGAGCTTTCGAGGGGAATGGAGGAAAGCGGCCATGAGCTGGACCGAGCAGATCTTTCGCTATTGTGAGCGCGGCGCCGATCCGGCGTTCTGGGCCGAGCCCGTCAACGCCCTCTCGAATGCCGCCTTTCTGATCGCGGCCGCCTCAGCGGCGCGGACCTATCTCCGGAAGCCCCGCGGCGAGAGGGGGCTCGTGGAAGCCGGGCTCATTCTTCTCGTCGCGATGATGGGTGGGGGCAGCTTTCTCTTCCACACGTTTGCGACACGGTGGGCCTCCTACGCCGACACCGGTCCCATCGGCCTCTTCATGCTCGCCTATCTCGGCTACTCGTTGCGCCGCTATTTCTCGTCACCGTGGCTCGTCGTCATAGCGGTTCTCGCGGCCTTCGCCGGGACCCTGCGGCTCGCCGCCTCGCTCCAGTGCGCGCCGGCGCTATTGCCCGTGACGGCGGCGGCGGGGGCAGGTTGCCTCAATGGCACGGCGGGCTACGTTCCGGCCTTCATCGCCATGCTCGGGCTCGGCATCGCGCTCGCAGCCTTGCGCCATCCGGTCTGGCGTCATTTTCTCGTTGCCTCGGCGATCTTCGCCCTGTCGATGACGTTGCGCACGCTCGACCTCGAGCTCTGCGCGGCGATCCTCGTTGCCGGCCGCTCCATTGGCACGCACGGAGCCTGGCATATCCTCAATGCCACACTGCTCTACGTGCTTCTCATAGGCGCGATCCGTCATGGATCGCCCGCGCGAACGGCGACCGGCCGGTGAGAGGCGCCGGCGCGAATCCGGATCGGGCCGCTTGCCATCTCGCCTCAAGAGGCGGTGGGGCTGTGGGTGGGGCTCTGGGTTGCGCCCTCGCCCGGCTCAGCGCATAAAGGCTGCCCTCCCAGCCTGCGGACGTGGTGGAACGGGTAGACACACAGGACTTAAAATCCTGAGGCTTAACCGCCGTGCGGGTTCGAGTCCCGCCGTCCGCACCATAACAATATCAATAGCTAATAGTTGCTAGTTCCTAGGGAACTATGATTGCGAGTATTAGGGAGAAATGCGCGCCGCCGGGGGTCAGCTGTCTCCGGTCCCGAATTCAAGACTGACCTAGACATCGAGCGCCTCACGTGAGCGGCTGCGCTTCACGTGGCCTGGAGGATCAAATCCCCCGTCTTGCCGCCCCTGGCTTCCTCTGAGCGTCATCCACTCACACCCGGCCGTTAAGCAAAGCGCTGCTTTTCTGCTGCCCGGCATGCCTAATAAATATTATCTGGAAATCCCGGCCTTTGTCGTTTCGTGTTTCCAGGGAGGTCAATTTGCACGGACACTCTTCGGAGCCAGCCAGAATTTCGGCGCGTGCTTCGTTGTCGAAGCATGGAGCGCTCGGCATTTCTCCAGGACTGAATTCACCGGAGTCCAACTATCCCGATAGCTCGCTACAGTCCACAGCTCCCGAGCGGCAAGCGAGAAGGCGGCCTCGTGAGGCCAGCACCTTCAACCTGCGGCAGCTCGCGCGCGTGCTGAGCGCCCGCCGGTCCACCATCGGCACGTCGCTCGCACTTTGCCTCAGCGCTGCCGTGGTCTATCTCGTGCTGTCTCCGCCGCGGTACATCTCCAGCGCAATGGTGCTCGTCGACCCGCCGCGCATCAACGTGCCGGGTCAAAGTCCCCTGCTCAATGAAAGGCCGAGCGACGACGCCAGCATTGAGAGCCAGGTACAGATATTGCGTTCCGATGTCATCTCGCGTCGTGCGATCGAGAAGCTCGGGCTCCTGGGCGAGCCCCAGATGTTGAGAGCAGACAACGCGAGCTTTCCCTTCGGCCGCGTGCGCGTCTTGATATCGAACGTTCCGTACCTGCGCGAGATCTTCTCCAAGCCAGACCCGGCGAGAGCGCTCGATGAAGCCATCGATACACTGGCTGCCAATTTACGCGTACGCCGCATCGGACTGACGCAGGTGCTGGAAGTTTCATACAGCTCAACAGGCATCGACCGCGCCGCTGCCGTCCCAAATGCCGTCATTGAAGCCTACATCGATGAGAAGCAGGGACTCCAAAAGCGGGCTGTGAACGAGTCGTTGGAGTGGATGAAGAACCGCTTGTCCGATTCGAAGGCCCAGATCGAGGCCGCCGAGCGCGCTCTCGAGGAGTCCAAGGCTCAGGGCGGCACCGAAACGGCTGCGCACTATCGCTACCGCCTGAAGGAGCTTGAAGCGTACGCTCAATCGCATCGCAGTGCCCACGGTGCGATGCAGCTCCAATACAACGAGCTGATGCAGAAACGTGAGCTGCCCGTCATCGACGCGCGGGTTCTCGAGGCTGCAAAGAAGCCGAAAGGCAAGAGCCAGCCGCAGGGCCTCATCACGGTGGTGTTTGCCGCGGTTGTGGGTTTGATGATCGGTGTCGGCTGCGCCATTCTGCGCGAGTATCTCAACGGCTTCCGCTCAACGCGGGATGTCGAGGACGCGCTTGGCCTGAGGGCACTCGGCGTCATGCCGCGCATCGACGCGGCAGAATGCGCGGCAGGGGTAGATGCGGTCGAGAGGCCCTGCGCAGAGGTCAAGGGCGCACGCCGCCTCGTCCTTGACCAGCCCATGTCGCCCTATGCGGAAGCCTTTCGGGCAGCCCATCTGGTAATCAACCGGCGACGGCGACAGACAGGCGCCAACGTCGTCGCCATCACGTCGGCCCTTGCCCGTGAGGGACGCTCCACCATCTGCGGCAACCTCGCGCAGTTCCTGGTCGCCTCCGGCGCCAGGGTGCTCATGATTGACAGCGACCGGCACAATCGGAGCCTATCGCGCAGTCTCGCTGCAGAGGAGGCACCCGGTCTCTTCGACGTACTGACTGGAGAAGCCACACTTGAGAGCGCCCTTCGCACCGATCCAGTCAGCGGCGCCAGTTTCCTACCTGTCGGTGGCATGGACGGTGGCGGCACCGGTGCGGTGCGCGTCCTGTCGGGCAGCGCGATATTCCTGTCGCGCGACATGGGCTCGCACATCGCACGGCTGGCCGACGGCTACGACTACGTGCTCGTCTGCCTGCCGCCATTCGCAAACACCATCGATGCCGCGTCGTCGGTCGGCTGGGTGGACAGCTTCCTGCTCGTGGTCGAGTGGGGCCGGGCCATGCCGGAGACCGTCGCCTCGGCATTCGCGAGTGCGGGCAGCCTTGGCGGCAAGGTAGCAGGCGCGATCCTCAACAAGGTCGATCCGCTTTACCTCGCGCGCACGGAAGATGGCTATCCGTTCCCTGGTTCCAGCACTGCCTCTGTCTCCTTCATCCTGCCTGAGCATCCCTGGATCAGAAGACTCTCCGAGATTCTGCGAGCCGTGCGCGCCCGTGTGCCGCGGACCATAAGCTGGCCTTTCGGCCACTCGAGTGCCACGGTTCCTCCTTTCGGAGCAGTTTTGGACGCGTATACGGCAGCAGACGGGTGCTCGGAGCCACCGACGGAGGTGACGGCCCTCGCCAAGAATGCCATTGCTGAAGCATCAGACGGCCTTGCCAAACGTGATGATGCGCCGGATTTCCAGCAGACGGCGGGCGGCTTGGCGTCAGAAGCGGATAGCGAGCGAGAGGACGACCCGCAGCTCCGGATGCTCATAGAAAAGGAGCCGGCCGTGGCTCCTCTCCGGAAGCAGCTTGCAGAAGAGACGCTAGCCGCGGACGCGACGAGGAGGCAGATCGCAGAGCCGGCGACCGTCGCATCGACCGAGGGCGGCAGCAACGCGAGTTCATCCGAGACGGATGTGGTCGAGGCGGAAAGCGGCATTGCGCCTTCTGACGCCGAGCATGCGGTCGTCACAGCATCGCTGTTCTCGGCCCCGGTATCGGCAGTCAAGGGCATTTGCGCCGGCCCCGGTGGGGTCACTCGGTCTCATCCGGTCTCTTGCGCCATGCAACATGCAAGTGATCCGGCCTCTAGCGAACTGCAAGAGAACGACCACCATGGCAAGATCGGCGAGGCTTCAGTAAACGAGCATGAACGGGAAGCGGCCCAGCATGAGCATGGTGTCGTTCGCCGTCTTGCGGGCCAGATCGCCGGCGGAGCGCTGTTGGGTTCCGGCGCTCTTGCGCGCGGCATCGCCAAGGTTCGCGACGAGCGTCTCGTGACGCACATCTATTTCCACCAGCCGAAGGCCAACCAGTTCCGGGGCTGCCTCACCTGGTTGCTCGACCACGGGTACACGCCAGTTTCGACAGCCGACCTCATTGCTGCATCGTGCGGCGAAGGCGCGCTCCCGAGGCTGCCGCTCCATATTTCGCTGGACGACGCTTTCCGCAGCAATCTCAAGGAGGTCATTCCCGCGGTGGTGGATCTCGACATTCCTATCACCCTGTTCGTGCCGACCGACCCGATCGAGCGGGGTTGGTACTGGTGGTCTTGCGTCGAGCGAAAGGCCCGGGATGGAGGCCTCACGGTCGCCCGCTTGAAGAGCGTGCCGAACGACGAGCGCTTGGCGTACGTTGCCGCCGCGATCCGCCAACACAAGCCCCGTCGGGAGGCGATGACGATCGGGGAGCTCAAACGCATCGCGGCCTTGCGCAATCTCACGATCGGCAGTCATACGGTCACACATCCGATCCTGACGCAATGTTCCGACGCCGAGGTGGAGCGCGAGCTTGTAGGCTCGAAGGAGAAACTCGAACACTGGATCGGGAAGCCGGTCGTGTCCTTTGCTTATCCCAATGGCAGCTTCGGCGAACGCGAGCTCCGACTCGTTCGGCGCGCAGGGTATGTGGCGGCCTTTTCCGTGGAGCAACGGCATGCCCTGCCTTCCGGCGAGGATCCGCTCAATCTGCCGAGGTTCGCGCTGCTGAACGATGGCCCCTGCCAGGAGAACATCTGCCGCGCCGTCGGGGCCTGGTTTGGTCCGAGATGGAAGGCGTTGCGGGCCGAAGGTATGAGACCGGCAGAGAGACCTGCGGTCTGATGCATAGGTCGGGTTAATCCGCAACCACCCCGCCCAGCTATCGGCAGAGCTGCCCACGCCCGCGTGCAGGCCGAGACATGGGCCACTCCAGGTCTGTGGAGGTTGCTGGGCAGAGCCGCGAACGGCGCGCGGAGAACGGCCAGTACAAGGCCACGAACAGACACGAAACGCATAGCTACATGTCCCACGACACAGAAGGGGAGACGCAGCACATGCGCATTCCCAACGCACGCTCTTGGCGCGGCGTCTCTGGCGAGGAGGCACCACGGCCTGCCGGGCGCGGGCTTTTCTACTTGCAGTGCCGCTTTTCCACAGACGCCGCCATTGGGAATCGTTCAGCGAGGGTGCGATTCGGCTCCTGAGGAGGGTACGCCTTCTCATTTTTCGGCCCTTGCTGCTTCAGATCTCGGGAGACGCCCGAGCGATCAGGGGATAGGAGTCGCAGAGCGCGGCATTGTGGGTTGATGCGCCCGTTAACGTAAAAGTCCGCACGCAACTCATTGGGGACCCTGGAGGATTGTTCCGCCGCACCTCTGCCCCTATCATTCTTGCGATGGGCTTACGTCCCCCTCGCCGAGCAGTCCGCCACGCGAGCGCCGTGCCTGTCTTTGCGACTGCCACCCGAGGACAGCGACATGCGTGTGATTGCCGTAACGGGTGCCGGGGGGATGATCGGTCGTCACCTCGTCGACGCGCTTCGCCCCACGGGCGCCAAGCTCAGAGCCCTGCTCTTGCCCGACGAGACCGTGCCTTCGAGTTTCGAGGGCGTCGAGATCGAGCGTGGCGATATCCGGCGGCAGGATGACCTTTGTCGGTTGATGCAGGGGGTCGACACGGTCTTCCACTTGGCAGCCCTCGTCGGCCGCGACGCCAACAGGGCCGAGATGGATTTGGCCCGCGCGGTCAACGTTGGCGGCACCTGCAACGTGATTGAGGCGGCTAAGCAGCAGAAAGTGTCACGGCTGGTGTTTCTAAGCACATGCTGCGTATATGGCCTCTACGGCTCCGGCGACGAGATCCTCGACGAAAGCTCTCCTCCTAGACCGCAGTCGCTGCCCTACGATCTCAGCAAGACCGAGGCGGAACAGCTCGTCATGAGCGAGGATCCCGCCAAGCTGGGCTGGAGTATTCTCGAGATCCCGGTTGCGCTGGGAGGCGAGCATACGACCGACAAGCCAACGATTCTTTCCATGCTGCGGTTCGCCCGCCTGCGCCTGGTTCCGGTCCCCATCTCCGGAATTACCTGGGTCAACTACGTATTCGGGCGTGATGTTGCCGACGCTCTCGTGCTGCTGGCCAGGCACCCCGACGCCGTCGGGCGGAAGTTCATCTTCAGCGAAAGCCGCCCGCTTGCCGAATTCATATCCCTGATCGGGGGCAGCATAGGCCGCAGGTCCATTGCGCTGCCTGTCCCAAGGTTTGCGCTCGATTTCACCGCGCGTTGGATCCCGGATGCGGTTGCACTGACGAATCGCCGCCGCTTCTCTTCCGAGAAGATCCGTTCCCTCGGGTTCATCCCGTCGGTCGGGCTGGAACGCGGCCTCGAGCGAACTCTGAGGCACTATCAAAAGGTCGGCCTCCTGCGGGACTGTGCGCTCAAGCATTCGGGGATTGTCGCGGCGGGCTCGGCAGTAGCTGCGAGCGGCCTGAGCCCGGTGCCCAGTGCATCGGATACCGAGAAAGCATCGCGCGGACTTGATGCGCCCATTCGTGGGCCTCTGAGGCGATTGCGTGTCATCGTCCTCACGCCCGGCGTCAACGGAATGGGAGGCATCTCCCGCATGATGGACTGGGTTGCCGAGGAGATCGGACGGCGACCGTCAGCGGAAGTCGATCTCATTCAGGTCAGCACGCGCGGAGACAAGCTCTACCTGAGGCCGTTCCTGTTCCTGTCCTCAATCGCCCGCGTGGCGTCGGCCTGCGTGTTGCGGCGCTGCGACCTTCTGCACGTCAACCTGGCATCACAGGGCAGCACGTACCGGAAGCTCGTGCTGGCGGGCATCGCGCGCCTGACCGGAACCCCCTACGTCGTCCACCTGCATGGCGGATCCTATCGAGAGTTCTGGGCCGGGCTGCCGTCACGTGTGGCATCTCTCGTCGATGACCTGTTCTGCAACGCCAGACGGGTGGTTGTCCTCGGCTCGAGCTGGGCCAGCCTTGTATCTGGCCGCGTCCCAGAAGCCAGAAGCCGCATCACCGTCCTTCCCAACGCCGTGCCGCGCCCGAGCCGTGCCGTGGATCGGACGGTTGACCGGTCGCCGCTCACGGTGGTCTTCATCGGGCGTCTCAATGCGGCCAAGGGCGTGCCCGAGCTCGTCGAGGCCCTGTCGAGGATCAGGTCTCTCGGTGGCTGGAACGCAGTCCTGGCGGGAGACGGTGAGGTTGAGCGGACGCGTGAGGCGATCCGCGTCGCGGGGCTTGCCGATCGCGTGTCAGTGCCGGGATGGCTCGATCCGGGCGAGGTCGATGCGCTTTGGCAGCGGGCCGGCATCCTCGTTCTTCCCTCTTTCATCGAGAACCTGCCGCTCTCCATCATCGAGGCATTCTCTTACGGCGTGCCGGTGATCAGCACGCCGGTCGGGTCCATCTCTGAGCTGGTCGACCATGGGCGTACCGGGCTTCTCGTGCCGGCCGGCGACGTCGACGCACTTGTAGCGGCGCTGAGGCGTCTGGTTGAGGATCCAGGGCTCTGCGCAAAGCTCGCCGCTGAGGGGCGGGCCGAGTATGCCGCTCGCTTTGAGCTTGCGGGCTACGTGGACCGTCTTGTCAAGATCTGGATCGATGCAGCGCGCCTGCCGAGCGTCGACGCTGCCTCACCCTCCTCGAGGGGCATTGGCGCTCACCGGTAGCAGGTCGCAGAGGCGTCCGGCACCGGGCGTTTGGCTCGCATGACCGACCGGTCAGGAGCGCTCTAGTACCCGGAATCATGATTCCCTGGCACGGCTGACGGCCACAAACGATCGCCGGCCAGGAGCGGCGGCGCCGGCGATGTCCATCATCGACAAGCCGCCGCGACACCGCCGGCGATCGTTTGTGGCCGCCCGCAGGGTCGCAGATGCCGGGCGCCCGGTTCGTCGAGCGTCTCGTGCGTACCGATGGGTACGCCCTTCGACGCGCTCCTGCCGGGCATCCCAGCCTCTGCGATCAGCCGTACCAGGGAATTATGATTCCGGGTACTAGGCGAGAATCTCGATGCGGACCTCATGCGGCGTGCGCATCGATTTCGGCCGGAAGATAACCCTGCTGGCCGTCTCGATGCGATTGTAGCGCCCCGAGTAGGCATTCTCCACGGTCGTCTCCGACGGGCCAGGGAGTTCGGGCAGCTCTGTCGACGACATGCGAATGAGCGGCGTCATGCCATGACGGACGACCACGGCGCGGTCTTCGACCGTTACCATCAGCGCCGGATGGAACAGGAAGCTGACCGTGATCGAAGGCAGGCCCTCGACGACGCCAATGAGGCTGTCGGTAACGGCGAGCACGTTGGCCTCGCGCCGGAGGCGGCGGCGGTGAGTGCAGCCGAAACGGCTCTTGTAGCCGTCGTGCTCGGCCGTTACCTCCCACGCTCCGTCCGAGACCTGCGATACGAGGCGGCATTCGGCGTGTTGACGCCAGTTGAACGGACCGGCGGACAGACTCTGGCTCTCGCCACCGATCGCAAGCGTGTTGTGGGCTGGCGTCGAGCGCAACCAGTCGCGCCAATTCTCCATATTGTGATAGCGGTACGTTCCGGCGTCGACGAGCACCGGCTGGTCATCGATGTGAAGCCAGACGGCCAACGCGTCCGCGTGTCCATGCGCCGCCAAGGGTGGCAGCCCGACCGGTCCATGATCGACGATGGCGAGGATCTTGCGCCCGGCAAAATCATCGCGAACGACTGTATAGCCGCCGGCGTTGAAGGCGTGGAAACCGAGTTGGCTGCCGACCGTGCGGTCCGGCGCGCGGAAGACGATGTCGCGCAGATGGTCGTCGCGGGCCGGCGGTGCTAGCTCGGGACGGCCGAGCACCCCGGCGGCAGCCGCCGTCACAGAGGCCACGTACCGATCTTCGTGCAGGGGAGGGCAGGCGATGAGCCGGCCCTCGTCATCGTCGCCGATGCGCGGGGCATTGCCTCCTTCGTCGAGAATAGCCCGCAGGAAAGCCGTTGCGCACTCCAGCCGGGCCCGCGCCTCGGCAGGGAACGGCTCGCCCGATGACCAGCCAAGCTCCACGCCTAGGAGGATCATCTCGAGCGTGAAGGCGGCGTAGGTGGGCGATTGCTCGATGCCCACGCCATCGCGATGGAATTGAGAAATGGCCCCGTCGACGAGGATCCGGCGGCCTTCGCGCCGCCAGGCCGGCGCATCGTCAACGTCCGGAATCAGCTCAGCCGCGATGAGGAGCCCCAACCCTTCGGCGACACGATGGTTGTTGGCGGAGGAGTGCAGAGAGGGAAAGCGGTAGAGCCAGTGCGCGTGCGCAGCAACGAACTCGCGAAGGCGTCCGCGATAGTGGTCCAAGCGTCCCGTCGCGTCGAGCGCTGCGACGACGAAGGCGACCGACACGAGGCGCAAAGACAGCTCGATCATCGACAGCCAGTTGACACCGCGGAACGGCGGATTGGCATCCATCCATTCGATCACGAGGCCGGCCGCCCTGCTGGCCTCACCGGCATCGCCGTCGCGCATCGCACGGGCGGACATCGCCTGCAACAGCTGCAGCCGGTTGAGCTCGAGGACGAATTTGACGTCACCCTTCTCGATCTCGCGCCGCCATTTGACGTCGAAGCAGAACGTGTCGGCTCCCGGCCACTTCAGGCCGGAGACCGGATCAATTGTCCAGATATCGGGCGAGCCCTCGAGCCGCGCGGACGGCGGCCACGCCTGGCCGAGGAAGATGAGGCTTTGCGGGGGGCTCGCCTCGTCGACGTGGCGCGCCACCGCCGGCGGCCAGACCTCGCTCGCGAGCCTTCTCAGCGGAGCGAGCGTCATCAGCGGGCCGTCGTCGACCACGAACTGCTGCCAGCCGAGCGTCTGCCTCCTGGAGGCTCTGCGGCGAACTTGTTCGCGGAAACGGTGCAGCACCTCGGCCGGCGGCATCACGGCTAAACGGCGGAAGTACCATTCGAGAGTTCCCGCGGCAGTCAAGACAGCCTCTCAGTGAAGCGAAGGGAGCATGTCGGCGACGCGCGGCTCGACAAGCGCCTTGGCATGCGTGATCGACGGCAGATCGTGCCGTGCGCCGAACGACCAAAGCACCCAGCCCAGGTGGTAGCTGCGGCACTCAAGCCGCAGCGTCAGCTGGCTCGGAGCGGTCAGCCCCTGGCTCGAACCGGCCAGCGCGTTCCAGCTGCTGCGCACCAGCCGCTGCACCTTGCTGTCGATCTCGCCCTTACGCACATGCGAGCGCACGATCATCCCGACCTCCGGCCGCAACATGCTCTGGCACAGTTGATTGGCGCCGTAGATCCACTCGAAGCCACGCACGAGCGCCTTACGAGCGCCCGGCAGGCCGTGGCGTTCGGCATGCTCGAGAAAAGCAGGCGCCATGCCGTCCTGGTGCACCGAGTAGACTTCGTAGAAGTCGACCACCTTGCCGCTCGGAACGTGATAGAACCACGGCCATTCGCCCTGCGGCCCCTGTAGACTGATGAGCTTGTGGACGCAAGCCGCCGCCAGCGCCAGCGCCCGCTCGTCCTTGAGAACGCCGGCCACGTTGTAGCAGGCGATGGTGAGATAGGTTTGGGTGGCGAACGAAGCGAAGCTGCGCCGCCATCCGCCGGGCGAGTTGTAGAACAGTCCGGTAGAGCTCGTGTAGTTCTCGACCATGAAGTCGAAAAGCGGCCGCAGCAGGTGCTCCCCGCGGCGGTTGCCGGCGGCGAACTGGGCGGAAAGGCCGGTCAGCAGCATGCCGATGTCCTGCGCCGTGAAGCCCTGCCAGTTGCGCCGTTCCGAGAGCAGAGCGTGAATGTGGCTCTCGACCTTCAACGGAAGCTCGAGCCTCAACTCTGCGCTCGCCCAAAGTGCCATGCCGAAAGCGTAGGTCCTGACGGGGAGCGTGAGCAGGCGGAGCGAGCAACGCTCGAGCGTGGCTTTGATATCGTAGGGCAGGCGATCGCGGCCCGTCAGGCGCGACATGCCGAGCAGCACGTTGAGCGAATAGAAAACGTCGCTTTCCGGGATCGATTGGTTGGGTTGGGGCCGGCCATCGAGATGGTAGCAGTGCGACCAGCAGCCATGCTCGGCAAGCCAGCAGTTCTCAAGCCCTTTCAAGGCATAGCAGACGAGCGGGGAGTAGCTGGCGCCGCCGGCATCTACGGCATGGATCGTCATCTGATGCCTCACGTTGAGTTGTGAGAGGGAACGGTGCCCTGCGGCCGTCCGCCGAGAGGCTTGCCAAGCACGAGACCCAGTCGCTGCAGCAGCGGCCGGTGATAGATCGTTATGCCGTGGTATGCCCAGTCGCGCATCGCGGTCAGCAGGGCGCCGGCATCGATGAGACTCGCGGCCGCTGCGCCGAGCCGTCCATCCGAGACGAGACCTTGCGCCCTGAGCAGGGCATGGATCTCCCGCTCCTTTGGCATGAAGTTGTCGATCCGCCACGGGCTGAGGCGCGGATCGTGAACGCGGGTCGCGATCTCCCGTCGCTGTCCGTCCGCGAACACCACCGCCTTGTTTATCATCTTCTCGAGATAGGGCGAGATGGGGAAGCCCGGCATCACGTCCTCGACGACGTGGTAGGAGGTGACCTTGCCGATGCCTGTTCCAAGGCAGAGGATCTGCCCGCCTCGGTCGATGTGCTTGGCGAACGGCGACAGCGGGCCTGTGCCCGTCTGCCCCCGGTGATGATCGGAGACATACTCCTCTGCGTGCGGTCCTAGGGCGACGATGCTGTGGGTCGGGTGAGCCGAGCGCTGCGCACCCGGCTGCGAGCGGAGCAACTCGGTGAACGCGCCCATGCACGAGCGCGTATGCCTGAGATCGAAGACGTCGGGCCTCTGCATCCATTCGAGCATGCTGCCTGGCATGGGATAGGCAGGCGCCAGGATCGTTGCCTCCGGCCCCGCGACCTCGACCAGCGCCGCAAGCAGGGTTGCCGCTCCGCCCTCGACCGGCCCGAGCGCAGACATGGACGAATGCACGAGCAGATCCCTGCCGCGCTCGATGCCGAGCGCGCGCAGATCGTCGACAAGCCTCTGCCCGGTTGCGGGGTCGCAGCCGGCCTTGCGTCGCACGGCCCTGCGGCGCTGCTGCGAGCCCGCGCGCAGCCGACTTATGGCGCTGGCTGGCAGCACGCTCTTGGCCAGAATCCTGGCGTAGGTCTTTGCCTCCTCGAGCGTTGTCGACGTCATCTCGCGAGCCTCACTGCGTCTGCGTCGCGGGGAGCTGGGGCACGGGGGCCTTCAGTGCAGCCTCCACCACGTCACCGGGCATCAACTCCTCGTCCGCGTCCGCAGGCCTCTTTACGGCTTTGCCATCCTCCTGGCGAACGATCGTCAAAGCCGGCGGCTGGCTTTCGTGCGAGGTCAGCCGCGGGCCAGTCGCGTAGGCGAGCTTGGCCTTGGCAGCTTTGATCCTGCCTTCGGCCACATCGATCCGTACCACGGCTTCCTGCAGGTCCTTGAGCAGTCCTCCCTGTCGCGTGCTGTCAAGCTTGTGGAGCTGCCGGTTGAGGTCGGCCTCATCCTTCTTGAGCTGCGTGATCTGCGCCACCGTCTGCAGATAGCGCGCGGAGGCGAACAGCGTCGAGCGGCGTGCCTCAAACACGCGGGGCGCTGTCGCCGTACCTGATTTCGCCAGCTCTATGAGCCTCGCGGTCTCCATCTCCTCCAGTTTCAGACCATCCTTCTCTTGTTTTGCCTGGTCTGCCAGCGTTTCGGACCGTGCAGCGCTAGTCTCGAGCGCGGACTTGATGAACGACAGCTCCTTGTCGTGCTCGGCCACATTGACCGCGAAGCGCTGGTTCTCCAGCTGCCCAAGCTCGGCCTTGAGGTTCGCGGGGAGCCCGAGGTCTTCCGTCTCGTATTCGCCAGGGCTCGTCTCTCCGGCGAGCTCGCGCTTGATGCGTTGGATCTGAATCTGGTCGCGCGCGAGATCGACGTGCAGCCCATTGATCTCTGCATTCAGATCCGCGATCCGGAACAGAGGATCTGCCTCGCGATTTCGCAGCGTATCGTAGCCACCCGCCAGAGCGATGCTCTGCCGCACCGTCATGCCCGGACGAAACGTCTGCAGTCCCGGGCGCACAACGTCACCTGAAACATAGATCGGCCTGTATTCAGCGATATGGACCTGGATCTGCTCGGGTTCGAAGAACAGCCGGTACTCCTGGCCCGCGTCTGTCGTCTGGCGCAGGGTCTTCGAACCGAACCTCTGCTGAATCGTCGCTGCGATCTCCGTCAGCGGTTTACCATCTGCCTCGACCTCACCGATGAGCGGCACCCGAACCTGACCGTCGAGGCCGACCGGCAGCTTCTGGTGGAGGCTGCTCACGCCCGCGACGTCGAGCTCAAGCACATCGCCCGCCCGTACGATATAGTCAGCCGAAGCGGGGAGCGACAGGAGCAACAGGAAGGCGAGAGAGAGCGCAGGGCGAAGGGTCAGTGATGCCAACATGGCCACGGCGAGCTCCGATTCAATGCCGCTACGGACGGACAGATATGGATGGCATTCTCTGAATAGCATCCTGAGCGGCGATCCGCGTCCCCAGATTGGGTCCATGCTTAACCCGACCTATGCACCAGAACACCAGCGGCACGGAGGTGAATTTGACGCTACGCCAGGAGAAGCGCGCCGTTCGATGCCTTTGCATCGGACAAGCGCTTCGACGCCGCGTGGCGTCAAATTCAC
>Ga0233425_10002068_pt1 | contig 41203 bp, 44 predicted proteins | sample Watercolumn_Towu_2_FD_181712 | JGI IMG/M metagenome (GOLD analysis project Ga0233425, IMG submission 181712) | Freshwater microbial communities from Lake Towuti, South Sulawesi, Indonesia - Watercolumn_Towuti2014_140_MG | ecosystem: Environmental > Aquatic > Freshwater > Lake | place...
CAGCGCCTTTGCAGGCCAGGTGCTCCGACTACCAGACGGTGGTTATCCACCGCATGGCAGACCAAAATTTTGGTTCTTGATGCCGTTTTTGATCAAATCGCATCTGATTGCACAACCGTTACGCTAACAGAGGTTATATGGATTATGTTTAATAGACTATGGACGGATGTTTCCACCTAACCTCCAAAACCAATTAAACGGAATGGATTAGAATCAGGTAAGTGCTGAAAAGATTATACAATCCCCCACCCATTAGGTCAACAACGATAGTAAAACGTAAATCGTAAATCATCAATCGTAAATCGCCGCCATGCCCATTCTCACCCTGACCACCGATTTCGGCCTCAAGGACGGCTTTGCCGGCGTGCTGAAGGGCGTCATCTGGGGCATCTGCCCCGAGGCAAACATCGCCGATATCAGCCACGCCATCGCCCCGCAGAACGTGCTGGAGGGCGCGTTCGCCCTCTGGCGCGCTTATGCCTTTTTCCCATCCGGGACGGTGCATATTGCCGTGGTGGACCCCGGCGTGGGGACAAGCCGCCGTCCGCTGGCGCTGCGCCTGGGCGAGCAATTCTTCGTCGGCCCGGATAACGGTCTGTTCACGCCGGTGCTGGAAGAAGCTGAGAAGAACGGCTGGCGAATGGAGTTCGTCCACCTGACGGATGCGAAATACTGGCTGCCGTCCGTGAGCCATACCTTCCACGGGCGCGATATCTTCGCGCCGGCCGGCGCGCACCTGGCGAAAGGCGTGCCGCTGGCACAATTGGGGCTGCCAATCAGCGATCCGAAACGGTTGCAAATGCCCAAGCCTGAGCGGACGAAAACCGGTTGGCGCGCCCACATTACCGTGATTGACGCGTTTGGCAACCTGACCACCGATCTGCCCGCGGCGGAACTGGTTGGAGAGGAAAGCGTCCTTTTTCGCCTGCGCACAAGCGAAGTGCGCGGGCTGTCGCCCTCCTATGGACACCGCAAGCCTGGCGAGCTGATCGCGCTCGTGGATAGCGAGGGTTTCATCGAGATCGCCGTCGTCAACGGCAGCGCGGCGCATATTCTGGGCGCGCAAGTGGGGGATGTCATCGAAGTGATGAGTATCGAATGATGCTAAAAGGGTGGGCGTGTGTGGCGCAAGTTTCAGGCTTGCGCTCCGCCTGTTGTGACTGGCCGCGCTATGATATGATTACAGCAGTATTACATAAGACGAGTTTTCCGCGAGGATCCCCTCGAATTCGAAGGAGGCAGGCATGTTAGATAATCCGATGATTCTTCCAAAAGAAACTGCCCAAGCGCTGGTTGATCTGACTGGCGAAGAGCGGGTGGAAGCAGCCTTGATAACGATCATTCGCGAATATGCCCATCAGAAACTGGCAGAACTGGAAGCAGGATTACGCCAATTCGAAAACAAGTATGGCATGTCTTTCGAGGATTACAGCCACATTTGGAAAAGCGAAGACAAGCCGGAACATTACGCTTTCGAAGCCGAAGACGACTACCTGATGTGGGAAGGGATGATAACGCGGCGCAAACGCCTGGTTGAAAGCTTTGCATGGTTGCCATGACCACCGCTCAACTTCTCCACGAGTTGAGGCGCGCCTGTTTCCGTTCTTCACTCGTGAACTCCATTGAAGAGCGAATTCTGGATATCGAGGTTCTCCATGTAAGGGTTTACCTTGCGATTGCTGAAACCTTTATCAATGTCTTTTTCAACCTGGAGACAGATAAAGCTGCTTTTACGTTGATACAGGCCGGAAAACGGATTTATGGAGTAGATAATGCCAAAATGGGGTGGCATCAACATCCTTTCGAAAATCCCAATTTGCATGAACCCTGCTCCCAGAAGAGTTTCGATGAATTCCTTCGGGAATTAGAAGAATTCTTCGGGGTATGATACCTGCAATCGCAAATCGGTGTTATATCCATTTAGATTTCCATGACTACCGATTTCCCCCTCGTCATCGAAGACCTCTCCTTCCGCTACCGCGACCGGCAGACGACCGCCATCCGGGATATTTCATTTTCGGGGCGGCGTGGCGAGATCTTGCTCATCGCCGGGGCAAGCGGCTGCGGCAAGACCACCCTCATCCGCTGCGTCAACGGCCTGATCCCACGCTCCTACAAAGGCGAGCGGACAGGCCGTATTTTATTGCACGGGGAAGAGACAGCCAAATGGCCGCTGGCGCGCATCTCTCAAACGGTCGGCACGGTGCTGCAAGACCCGGAGCGGCAGATCCTGGGGACCAAGGTGCTGCACGAGGTAGCCTTTGGGTTGGAGAACCTGGCCATGCCACGCCCGGAGATCCGTGCGCGGGTGGATGAATCGCTCAAGTATCTCAACATCCTCGAGTTGCGCGAGCGCGAGACCTTCCACCTTTCGGGTGGGGAGAAGCAAAAGGTGGCGCTGGCCGGGGTGCTGGCGATGCGTCCCTCCATCCTGCTGCTCGACGAGCCGCTGGCGAGCCTGGACCCGGCCTCAGCCTACGAGACGCTGGACATGGTGCGCCGCCTGGCCGATGAGGGCATGACCGTGCTGATGGTCGAACACCGCGTCGAGGACGTGCTGCGCATCCGCCCGGAGCGGGTGATGTTCATGGCAGAGGGCAAGATCCGCTATCTCGGCCCGCTGGCCGGGCTGGAGCAGGTGGTGGACTATCACGAGGTCAAGCTGCCGGCCGCCTCCGTCATCGCCCGCGCTGCCCGCGACCCGGCTCCGGCGGAGCTGAAGGTGCTGCCAACGGCAGCCGGCTTGGCGGCTCAACCCGAGACAATCGTCCGCTTCGAGGAGGTCGCCTTCGGCTACGATGAACACGAAGTCCTGCACGGCGTCAACCTGGAGATCAAGCGCGGCGACGTGATCGCCGTCCTCGGCCCGAACGGGGCGGGCAAGACCACGTTTGTCAAGCACGCCATCGGCCTGCTCAAGCCGAAATCGGGCCGCGTGCTGGTGCAGGGACGGGATACCAAAGAGGCCAGTGTGGCGCAGATCGCCAGTACGCTCGGCTACGTGTTCCAAAGCCCCAGCCACATGCTCTTTGCGCCCACGGTGCGCGAGGAGCTGGCCTTTGGGCCAAAGAATCTCAAGCATTCCACAGACCAGATCGAAAAGGAGGTGAAAGAGGCCTTACAGATCGTCAACCTTTCCGATAAAGAAAACGACCCGCCGCTTGCGCTCTCGTTCGGCCAGCAGAAGCGGGTCAGCATCGCGGCCATCCTGGCCATGCGCTCGCGCATCCTGGTGATGGACGAGCCGACCGCCGGCCAGGACTACTTCAACTACATGAACTTCATGGACGCCATCCTGCAACTGCCCGGATTCGAAGCTATCCTTTTCATCACACACGACGTGGATCTGGCGGTCATCTACGCCAACCGGGTGCTGTTGGTGGCAGGGGGGCGCATCGTGGCGGATGGCGCTCCGCACGAGGTGTTGGGCGAACAGAGGCGGCTGGAGGCGTGCCGCCTGACGCCCACCAGCCTGCTGGCGGAGAACCTGAAGTATTGGCCGCGCACCAACCGTTTCCTGCGCGCCGAGGCGTTGGCGCATCTGTGACCTCACCCCCGGCCCTCTCCCAGCGGGAGAGGCGGGGGAGGTCTACTAGTTCAATAAAGGAGAGAGTGTATGAATAAGAAATTGGTTAGTGTGCTGATCACACTACTGGTGGTGTTGGCAATCTTTGCCAGTGTTGTTTTCCTGCTCGGCAATCTCATGGGCATAGCCCGCTTCCAGACTGATAAGGCAACGGTGTTGCTGCGCTTTGGCTTTGTCGTTTTGGGCTTGCTGATCGCCTTTGCTGTCTACCTAGCCACACGAGAAAACAAAGCTTGGGAGGTTGGCACACGCCAGGTGGTCTGGATGGCCATTGGTGCCGCTCTATATGCTGTTTTTTCATGGCTGTTTAACAGTTCGGTCTTCCTGGTACCATCCATCAGCCAGGTGGCGCTAAGGCCAGCCATTGCCATCCCGATGTTCTTCGGTTACACCTTCGGTCCAGTTGTTGGCTTCTTCACCGGCGCTGTTGGCAATATGTTTGGCGATGCCCTGACCGGCTTTGGCCTGAGCCCGCAGTGGAGCATTGCCAATGGACTGATCGGCTTCATTGCCGGTTTGCCGATGCTCTTCGTAGACAAGAAGAAGAGTTTGAATCTTGTCCTAATCATCGGTGCTGTTCTGGCAGTCCTGGCAGCCGGCCTGTATTTCATATTTCCAACCCTAAAGAACCTGAACTATTACAACCCAGCCAACGACACCTTTGGAGAGACCCAGATTACGCTCCTGGCGGGAGGCGGAGCCATGTTGGTTGGGCTAATTTTGGTATTGATCTCCAGATTCCTACCGCGCATCTTTCCCTGGGTGCTGGGTTTCCTCGCGGGTGGCTTTATACTAACGGCCTTGTTCGGGTTCGTGCCAATTCCCTTTGCCACATGGATTTGGATCATTATCTTCCTGGTAGGTGCAATTATCGGACTGCTGTTGAGTCTGCGACTTGCATCAACCTTGTCAAAAAATGAAGATGTGGTTATCGCTGTGGTTTGGGGTATGTTGGGTAATATTCTTGGTATTGGTTTTGCTGCCATCTCGGATATCTGGATCAACGGTTACAGCCCGGCGGCAGCTGTTGTCGGCGAGTTCCTGCCCGCCGCCGGCCCGAACCTGATCTTTGCCGCCATCCTCGTCCCGCTGCTGGTGGTGGCGTATGCAGCAGTGCAGAGGCAATCTGGGCGGTAGTAGTCAGTTACAAGTTACAAGTTACATGTTACGAGTGATGAGTGGTCGGGTAGGTCACTGACCACTCATCACTCCTCACTCATCACTCATCACTTCTCACTCATCACTCATCACTCCTTACTATGCTCGTCACCTGGCGTTATCGCAATCGCAAGTCGCTCATCCAGTGGTTCGACCCGCGCGCCTGGATCATCTTCTATGGCTGCTACCTGGTCACCACGCTATTCTTCTGGGATATCCGCTGCTTGCTCCCATTGATTGCCATCGCAGTAATTATCCTGGTAACCGCTGGCCTGAAATGGCGAGAGATAAGTCGGCCTTTTCTCTTTATTGTTGGATTTATTGTTATTTTTACCTTTCTTACCTTCCTAACAGGCCGTGGCGGCTCGGAAGCTTACAAACAGGAACATCTCATCCGTGAATTCCGGGCTTCCTTCTCAATCTTGGGTTGGACCCCCAGTCTGAAGGTCACGGTTGAACGGGCCTTCTTCGCCGTCAGCCAGTTCGGGCGAGTTTTCGGGATTGCTATTATGACGATCTTAATCCCGTACTCGCTCAATCCGGCGCTTTATGGAATCACCTTTCGCGGCATCGGCTTGCCAGATAAGATCGCCTACGCCATGGACCTGACCATGCGCTTCATCCCTACCTTTGGGCGTGACTTCCAACTGACGATGGACGCGCAGCGGGCGCGCGGCTATGAATTGGAAAAAATAACCGGCGGGATTTTCGAGCAGGTGCGCAAGCTCGGCCCGCTTATCGTGCCAGTTACCATCCACGCCATCATCGGCTCAGAAGACATCATCGACGCGATGGACCTGCGCGCCTTTGGCGTCGGTCCGCGCACATGGCTGGAGGAGCTGCGCTACCGCACCCGCGACCGGGTGTTGATCGGTTTCGGGGTGTTACTGCTGGTTGCCTCGATGACTGTCCTTTTCCTTGGCTATGGGGGATTCTGGGTGCCGGATGCATTAATCAGGTTGGTGGGGGGATAAGTTTTTCCCTGTTTCTTGGTGTCTTCAGGTGCAAAAAGCAAGAACCCGTTTCCACAGAGGAAACGGGTTCCTTTTTACTTGCCTGCAGCGCGTAGGATGCGCTGGTTACCTGCGGCCTGAGTCGTAGGCGCTGAAGTCGCTGGAACTGGAACCTCGGAAGGCTTTCACCCAGTAATAATAGGTGACGCCAGGTGTTGCGAGGGTATCGTCATAGGTTGTGCCGGTCGAACTGCCCAGCAGGGTCGGGGTCCCGGTTGCGCTTGTGGCGCGGTAGACTTTGTAAGAGGTCGCGCCGAGCGAGGCTGTCCAGGTGATCTGTACCTTGGAGGGGTATGTCCCGTCGCTGGCTAGGACGTTGGTGGGCGGAGAAAGTTTCCGCCAGCCGGTATCGTAGGCGCTGAAGTCGCTGCAGCGCGTGCCGCGGCAGGCTTTGACGAAGTAGTAATAGGTGACGCCGGGGGTGGCCGCCGTGTCATTGACGCTCGTGGCTGCCGTGTTGGCAGGCCCAGCCTTCGTGCCGGCAGCACTGGCAGCGCGGTAGACTTGGTAGGATGTGGCGCCGCTCGAAGCCGTCCAGGAGATCTGCACCTTGTCGGTGAATGTGCCGTCGCTTGCAGCCACGCCGGTCGGCGCGGTAAGGTTGCGCCAGCCGGTATCAGAGGTACTGAAACCGCTGCAGCCAGAGCCGCTGCAGGCTTTTGCCCAGTAGTAATACGTAATACCTGGCGTTGCAGTGGTATCGTTGTAAGGTGAAGCTGCCGGGCCGCCAAGCAAGCTCTTCGTCCCGCTCGCGCTGGTGGCGCGGTAGACCTCATAGTATGTTGCGGTGGCAGAGGCAGTCCAGGTTACCTGCACCTTATCTGTAAACGTGCCGTCGCTGGCGGCGAGGTTGGTCGGAGCGGCCGGAATCGGCAGTAGTGCGTTGAGCTTTAGCGACCCGCCGCCCGCGCCGTAACTGGCGATCTCGATAGAATATGTCACGCCGGCCGAGGCGGCAAACGTTACTTTCGATTGCAGGCCGCCCGAATCGTCGTTGCAGGCCACCGAGGTGAGGCTGCCGCGGCTGCCCGTCCAGACGGCCAGCACGGTATCGTAATCGCTGCCGGTAGTGTTGAAGGTCAAGGCTGTGGCTGCGTCCGGGGTGTAGCGGTACCAGACAGAGTTGTTTCTCTTCCCGCTGACGCAGGAGAAAGTGGGGTCATCCGCCGCAGTGGTGGCCCCGGCGGTATTTACAGAATCCGTATAAGGCAGGCTGCTGATGACCGTTGCGGCATCGAAATCGTCATTGGCTGCCGGAGGTGGAGGTGGGTAATGATCCATCTCTGTGGCCAAAGTGGCGTTGCGCACCTGGGTGCAGTCATCGGCTGTAATACCGCTGGTGCCGACCAGGTTGTTGCAAGCCTGGTAAAGGCCGAGGTACAACGCATAATAATTCGAGCTGGGGGTGAGGATGTTGGTCTGGACCTCGTAGTAGATCTTGGCCGCCTTGGTGACGCCGATGCCGGTCACGGTATAGCCATTGAAGGTATCGCCATCGGTGATCAGGTAGGCAGCTTTGTTGCCCACCCCGCTGTTGATATGCACGCCGCCGTTATCACCAGAACCATGATAGTAATTGGGGCTGTCCATGCGGTCGGGATCGCCAAAAACAGTGGGGTCTTTCATGTTGCGGATGGCGCCGATGGAGGTGTCTTCGCCCACCTGCCAGCGTACGGCAGGGGCGTCATTGCCTTTACCGTTCGTCAGGTCGATCCACTCGCCCCAGATATCCGAGAAGGATTCGTTGATCGCGCCGGATTGGTAGGAATAGATCAAGCCGGATTCGTATTCGGTCACGCCGTGGGTCATTTCGTGCGCCACCACATCGTCCACCACAATGAAGCAGCCGGTAGTCCCGCTGTTATCGCCATAGGTCATCCGGCTGCCATCCCAGAAGGCGTTGCAGTAGCCGACATCATAGTGAACATGGGATTTCAAGGTCATGCCAGCGTTGTCAATGCTATCGCGGTTGTGGTAGCTCCAATAGAAATCGTAAGTATCGCCAGCATAGACGTGGGCGTTGACCTCGTCCGTATCCCCGCCGGTGCAGTTCGGGTTGGCTTCGTTGCAACGCAGGGTGCCGGGATATGCGGTACCGTTGTTCATGTCGTAGGTCATGCGGTTCTTGGCGGTGTCGAGCAGGTTGAGGCTCAACGCGATCTCTCCACTCTGGGCATCCACCATCACAAGCTGCCGGACGGGCGGCGGTCCATCTTGGGAGACCGTAAACAGCCAGACCAACGCCGTCTCTCCGCCGTCGGGTTGGATCAGCTTGGGATCATAGATGTTGAGCGCAGGCTCGCTGGATGTCAGGGTCAGGCCATCGCTGCTGCCGCCATATTGCTCCGTCAACTTTTGAAGTGCGATCTTCTGAGCAGGAGCCGCGTTAATGGTGGGGGTGGTTTCCAGCTTGAATTCCGGAGACATGTCGCCGTTGATCATGAACACATTGTTTGCTGCATCAAGCTGAACGACGAGCTGGGCGCCGTAAACCGGCACACCCTGGTAGGTTTGCTGAAAGCGCAGCACGGAGCGCCCGCCTGCTGCCTGGCTGAACCGCATCAATTGCAGTTCGGTCGCCTGGTCGCCCACACCAAAGAGCGAGCCGCAGACCGACAGGTAGGCCCGGGCCGCCTCTTCAGGTGAGGCAGGGGCTTGGATTTGGTCCAATTGGGCGATGGGCTTCCCCGCCATGCTCCCGATGAAGCGCACCTTGCCGGTTTGGGCGTTATAACTGACCTCTGAAAGGGCGGTGGAGCACTGTCCCAGCAAGCCGGGCGGATTTGTGTCCCTTGAGGGCAGGAGACCCTGCGCCAAAGCCGAGAAACCTCTGCCAGAGATAAGCAGTGAGGTAATCACAACGAGAGCCAGCACCTTTAAGAAGGTCTGCCGCTTCAATCTGGAAACCTTTGCATTCATTTCATTCTCCTAAGAAAATTAGTAGCTTCACGCCTACTCACTTCGACAATGCTTCTTCCTGGAGTTTCATCAGCTCGTAAATCAGTGGTTGGTAGGCTGTGCCAGGTAAATTAATATCGTTGAAGAGAGCGTGAATCTGCCGAGAGTCAATTCTAACATCGAGTCCGTAATTTATACAATCCGCGCAAGCCGGTAATTTGCTCTCCGGCTGGGATTGCTCGAGGGTCAACACAAGTTGGCTTATCTTTTCCATTTCCTCTTGGTCTAACTGCATTGAGGCTTGCTTATGCGTCTTTTCATCCGTAACGCTCAGTGTGCCGAGGAATGATAAATTGATGACTCGCATATATCCGCGAAAACCTCCCGATAGGTTGAATACGAGGTCCCAACTGGCGCTGGGTTGAGGACTATTTTCAGGGCTTGGGGTGGAAGGCGCAGGTGGAGGCGTCGTTTCTATGGGGGAAGCACATGCCGAAGCAAGGATACCAAGCATGAGGACTCCCGAAAGGGCATTTCGAAAGTAAGGGCTCAATTTCATGTACGATCCTCCAGTAGCGATCTCCAATCCAACGCTTCCGCTGTTTTGTGCAGGCGGTGGTCGTCATCCACGACGCGGTAGGTAAGATGGGTGAATATCCTTTCGGCCAGCGGGCGGACGACAGCCAGCGGCACCACGTCATCTTGCGTCCCGTGAATGATGACTGTGGGAATCTGGAAAATGGTGAGTTTGTTCCTGATCCCCGGCCAATTCAATGCCGGCGCCAGCAGCACCAGCCTGCGCACCTGACCTGGAGCCTGGGCGGCAAAAAGTGCGGCCATCAACCCGCCGAGGCTGGAGCCAATCAGCGTCCAGCCGGTGGTATGGTCGATGATCGCGGCCAATTGCTTCATACGCTCATCGAGCAGCCCGGTGAAATCGGGCGTGACCATGCCGGGGAAGAGGCCGCGCAGGAGGGTCGCTTTGTAAGTCTGGCTGCTGCTCTCGGAGCCGTGAATGAAGAGCAGGCGGGAGTTATTTGCCATATCCGAATGATACTATGAAAAACGGAGGCGCTGCGCCTCCGTTCCTTCGCTCAGGGTTGTATCGGTCGTTCCAACCCGACGCAATAGTCGGTGGTGGCCCCATCTGCCAATACCCAGGGCGGATAGAATGAGAACGAAAAGCCGGTGCACTCGCAGGTTCGATTGGGAATATCCCTGAAACTTTCGTGCCAGTCGCAGGCGGTGGGCCAGAGCATCCAGCCGAGCGCCAGGCAGAGGATGGCGAAAACGGTCACGAGAGGCCAGGAGCGTCTCCAGAAGACCCTTGCCAGCCGGTAGAAGAGATAGGTTGAAACGCCAGCAGTAAGGGTTAGTACGATGATGATGGAAAGGGCCAAAACGAGGATGATCTTCGCGCTGCTGGAGCCTCCACGCGGCAGTAAGCCAATTATCCATTGCAAGACGGGAAATAATCGATAGAGGATGTTGACCGGCAGGAACAGGAACCAGAAGCGAACGAAGAAGACGAAACCGGCTGCCGTCACCGCGAGTAACAGTTTCCCCTTGCCATCCTTCCACATCGAACCCGGGCGAGTAATTTTCGAATCGTTCATTTCGTACCTTATGATATTTTACTATGCACTAGCCAAGAATGAATGAGTGATCACGAGCAAGCATAAGGCGAAATTCCTCCCTTTTTTGTTCCTGGTGTTGCAAAATCCAGACTGTTAGCGCCGGATTTGGCAATCCGGCGAAAGCCGAAGCAGGATTTATCTTGACAAATCAGACAATATCAGTATAATACGTGTCGCCCCACCCCCCTGGGGGGGGTATGCGAGGAAGAAGGATTGTTGTTATGAATGACGACGACACACTTAAACGGCTGAAAATCATCGAAGGCCACCTGCGCGGCGTGATCCGCATGGCGGAGGAGGGCGCCTATTGCATAGACCTCATCCGCCAGATCCAGGCGGTGCAGGCAGCGCTGAACAAGGTCAGCACCGGCATCTTGGAGGGTCACCTCAGCTCGTGTGTCACCACGGCCATCCGCGGCGAGGACCCCAACGAGCGCGAGCGGGTGCTGAAAGAGATCACCGACGTGTTCGAGACAGCAACAAAAGTGTAGAGATTCGAGAGTGGAGAATAGAGATTGGTTGGTTAACCGACTAATCTCTATTCTCAAATTTCTAATCTCTTAATTTCAAAGGAGTTTCCCATGTCTACCGTAACTTTTTCTGTCCCCAATATCAATTGCATGCACTGCGTGCACACCATCCAGAGCGAGGTCTCGGAGATGGCAGGCGTCAAGTCGGTCAAGGCTGACGCAATGAAGAAGAAGGTTGAGATCGTCTTCGACGCCCCGGCGGATGAGGCCAAGATCAAAGCGCTGATGGCGGAGATCAATTACCCGGTCGCGGCCTGATGGAAACGCGATAGGGGCGGGGTCACCCCGCTCCTAGAATTTATTGGAGAAGCATGGCAGATACGAAACAACTAACCCTGCCCGTCACCGGCATGACCTGCGCCAACTGCGTGGCGACGGTGGAACGCGGCCTGAAGAAAGTGGAAGGTGTGCAGTCGGCGGTGGTCAATCTCTCCTCCGAACGCGCCACCGTTAATTTCGATCCCTCCCGGTTGGGATTGGATGACCTGATCGCCCGCGTCCAAAAATCCGGCTACGGGGTCGCTACCGGCGAAGCCGACCTGATCATCAAGCGGCTGGCGGACGATAATGACGCCCGCCGGTTGGAGAAGTCGTTGCTCAAGCTGGAGGGCGTGCTGGAGGCGCAGGTCTCGGTCACGACCGAGCGGGCGCGGGTAAAGTACGTGCCGACGGTGGTGAGTCAGGCCGAGATTCGCGCGGTAGTTTCCCGCTCCGGATTCGAGGTGGTTGAATTGGGCGGGCAGGCCGAAGATGCCGAACAAAAAGCGCGTGAAGCCGAAATCCGCCAGCAGCGGCATTTGCTGGTCACCGGTTTACTGTTCACAATTCCCTTGTTCCTCTTCTCGATGGGCATGGACTTCCGCCTGCTGCCGATGGTATGGATGCGGCAGCAGTGGCCGGTACTGTTGATGTTCCTCCTGGCAACCCCGGTGCAGTTCTACGTGGGCGGACAGTATTACATCGGCGCGTATAAGGCGCTGCGTAACGGTTCGGCCAACATGGATGTGCTGATCGCCATGGGCTCCTCGGTGGCGTATATCTACTCCGTCGCGGTGATGATGGGGTTGCTCTCTGGGCACGTCTATTTCGAGACGGCGGCGGTCATCATCACGCTCATCCGCCTGGGCAAGTTCCTGGAAGCGCGGGCGAAAGGACGCACCTCTGAGGCGATCAAGAAACTGATGGGGCTGCGCGCCAAGACCGCCCGCCTCATCCGCGATGGTGTGGAGATGGAAGTGCCGGTAGACGATGTGCGCGTCGGCGACTTGGTGTTGGTCCGCCCGGGCGAGAAGATCGCGGTGGACGGCGTGGTCGTGGATGGCCGCTCGGCGGTGGATGAATCCATGCTGACCGGCGAATCTCTGCCGGTGGAAAAAGGCTCCGGCGACCCGGTCATCGGGGCGACGTTGAACAAACTGGGAGTGCTCAAGTTCGAGGCGACGAAAGTCGGCAAGGAGACCGCGCTGGCGCAGATCATCCGGCTGGTGGAAGAGGCGCAGGGTAGCAAAGCGCCCATCCAGAAACTGGCCGACCAGGTTTCGGCGTGGTTCGTGCCGGCGGTGATCGTCCTGGCGTTGCTGACCTTTTTGGGTTGGTATTTCCTCGGGCCGGCGATGCCGGTCAATGCGGACGTGAACAGCTTTACCCGCGCCCTGATCAACATGGTGGCGGTGCTGGTCATCGCATGCCCGTGCGCGATGGGTCTGGCTACACCGACCGCGGTCATGGTCGGGACGGGCAAAGGCGCCGAACTGGGCGTCTTGTTCCGCAGCAGCGAAGCGCTGGAGCGCGCCGGACGCGTCTCTGCCGTGGTGTTGGATAAAACCGGAACGATCACAAAGGGGCAGCCGGCGGTTACCGATATAGTGATCAGTGATCAGTATTCAGTGTTCAGTGGCACTGATGACGGAAAACTGAGCACTGAGCACTTATTGCGGCTGGCGGCATCAGTTGAGAAAGGTTCGGAGCACCCGCTCGGCGAGGCGATCTGGGCCGAGGCTACGACGCGTGGCCTGTCCCTGGCTGAACCAACCGGTTTCCAGGCTGAGGCCGGCGCAGGCGTTTCCGCAGAAGTAGACGGGCACGCTGTGAGCGTGGGCAATTTGCGCATGATGGAAATCATCGCAGGAACCCGTTTTGTCGAAGAAAACGGGTTCCTGAAGAACGAAGTGGAACGCCTCCAGTCCGAGGCAAAGACAGCTATGTTGGTGGCTGTGGACGGGCAAGTGAGCGGTGTCATCGCGGTGGCGGATACGGTCAAGGATGGCTCGGCGGAGGCAATCGCCGAATTGCACCGCATGGGTCTCAAGGTTGCCATGATCACGGGTGATAACAAAAAGACTGCCGAAGCGATTGCCAGGCAGGTTGGCATCGATATTGTCTTGGCCGAAGTGCTGCCAGAAGGCAAATCTGATGAAGTAAAGAAATTGCAGTCAAACGTCAAAGGTCGAACGTCGGACGCTCGACGTTCAACGTTCGACGTAGTTGCAATGGTTGGCGATGGCGTCAACGACGCGCCTGCTTTGGCTCAAGCGGATGTTGGCATTGCCATCGGCACCGGAACGGATGTGGCCATGGCTGCCGCGCCGGTCACGCTGATCAGCGGCGACCTGCGAGGCGTGGCGCGTGCAGTGTCCCTCTCACGCAAGACGCTGGCTGCCATCAAACAAAACCTATTCTGGGCATTCTTCTACAATGTCATCCTCATCCCAGCCGCCGCGCTGGGCTATCTCCAGCCTATGCTGGCTGCGCTGGCTATGGCGTTCAGCAGCGTGTTCGTTGTATCGAACAGCCTACGGCTGCGCAAGGCAAAGATTTAGCGTTATGTCTTATCCACGATCATCACTGATCCTGAACGCTTCATGGTCAATGAGATCGAACATTCTGAATAACATAAGGTGAAAAATGTCAACAAAACGTTCTATTGGAATATTGGTATTGATCGCAGTCGCCCTGCTCGCGGCCTGCGCGCCCAAGCCGGCTGAGATGACCGCCGTCCTGCCGGTCGGACGCGCCTATGCCGAAGGGCAGGAGATCTTCTTCATGCACACCGAAGCCTCCGACGCGAATGTGGCGCAACTGCTCACAGACATGATGGACTCGCCTGTCCTGCTCGTCCCATCGTTGGCCGATGCGCCCGCAAGCATGTTGGCCAATGTCTACGTGTTCACCAACGGTCTCAAGGGAATGGGGCCACTCGGCTTCGCCCCGGACGTGTTCGATAATCCACCCGGCTCCGTTGGCTATAGCCCACTGCGCCTCCTGAACGCTGTCACATGGCTCGATCCGGCCGCGGCGCGCGAACTCAAATCCGCGGCCGAGGTGCTGGCGGCGGAAGCTGCCGGAGAAGTGACCATCGAGCAGCCCGGAATCGTCATCAATATGCCATTCGTCGTCTGGGCCGGCGGGAAACGGTAACGATTTGCAACAAAGGAACCAGATTTGGAGGATACACCTCCAAATCTGGAACTTCTCGCAGCAAATCCCAAAAGAACCTTATTTTGGAGAGATAACGTGAGTAAGAAAAACAGGCGTACTGGTCGTAGAACAAGGGGCAAGCAACGTTCTTGGATCGTTCTCCTGGCCGGCGGGGTTGTGCTGTTCGGGCTGGCCTTCCTTTTCTTGCGAGGAAAAACGGATGCCCAGCCACCGATAACCATCGAAGTACATGGCGCTCCGAGCCTGAAGGCGGATCGGCAGCAGATTGACCTGGGCGATATAAAACTTGGTCAGTTTGTCCAGGCGTCGTTCCGCCTGACCAATGTCGGCGACCAGCCGCTGCGTTTTTCGGAAGCGCCATACATCGAAGTTGTGAGCGGGTGCTGACCGCCCATTCCGACCATCGGTGCGATGGTCCTCCGGCCGGGTGAAAGCACGACACTTTCAATGGAATTCATGATGCACGGGGACATGGGCGGCTTTCACAATTTTCGTGTGCACCTGCCGAGCAATGACCCGACTCAGCCGGATCATACCTTGACGATTTTATCCAACTGGGTTCCGTGAGCAAGATCAGGATATATTGGTATCCGCTGTTCATGATGATGTATGGCCTGTATGTTGGCCTGCCATTCCTTGCACGAGAAAGGAAAAAACTATGGCTGCAAATTTTACCGATCCTGTATGTGGAATGAAAGTTACCCCTGATACCGCGGCTGGGAAGTCGGAGTATCAAGGACAAACGTATTACTTCTGCTCAACCGGTTGTAAATCATCGTTTGACCGCGAGCCGGAGAAATATGTAGGTAAAGCAAAAAAGACCGAACATGTTCACCATCATTTATGAATCAAGAAACTGAAGTATTTACCGCCTGCGGTGGAAAGATCGACGACGTAGAAAGTTATCCGAGCGCGGTTTTTCGCGGGGAACGGATTTACTTCTGTACCCGCGCCTGCCTGCGCGCTTTTGAGTCCGACCCGGAGCGCTTTATGGCTGGGGAGATCGAGCATCCAACCGATGATGAATAAACCACGATGAAGGAACTTTCCATGCTTTCCAAGCTTTACAAATTTATCTTGTTCTCACTCTTGGGAATAGTGCTTCTTGCCGGGCTGCCTGCCTGCTCAGGCCAATCCCAAGATCACCTGGCGATGACGCCACTCGACCAAATGCCGGCAGAGGTCCAGAACGCGCCGGTTTCCGTGCAGCAAGCCTACCAGTTCGCGGCTGCCAACCCGGAGATCATGCAGCAGATTCCCTGCTATTGCGGCTGCGCCACGATGGGACATACCTCGAATTACGCGTGTTATGTGACGAGCGTAGATGCCAAAGGCGCCATCACCTTCGATGATCATGCCCTGGGCTGCTCGATCTGCGTGGATATCACCCAGGACGTGATGCGGCTATTACGGAAGGGGAAAAGCGTCCAGGAGATCAGGGCGTATGTGGACGCGACGTACAGCAAGTACGGGCCTTCCAACATGCCATAAGGAATGGCGTTGTTCACTAAAAGGTGGTTTTTCTTGATCCTTGCCGGACTGGCAGGAGCGGTGATCGTCTTTGCGCCCCTGCCGGTTCGCGTTGTGCCGCCAGCGAAGCGAACGTTACGGATCGAGGCAAACCAGTTCGCTTATAGTCCGGCGGAGCTGACAGTGAATCCGGGCGATACCGTGACCATCGAGCTGGTCAGCACGGATGTGGTTCACGGGCTTTACGTGGATGGCTACGGTGTGTCGGTCACTGCGGACCCGGGGCAAACCGCCCGTTTGACCTTCACCGCAGACCGGCCCGGTTCGTTCCGCTTTCGTTGCAATGTCACCTGCGGTGCGCTGCATCCGTTCATGATCGGCAGGCTGCAGGTCGGAGCGAAGGCAACTCTTTGGCGCGCGATTGCCTTGACCCTCCTTGCAGTCATTTCGGGCATTGCCCTATTCCCTCGCCCTGTGAAATATCCAACTACATGACGCGTTCAGAACTCACACGCTTTCCGTTCGTCATATCTTTGCTCAAGAACCGTTGGCCGCAACTGTTGGTTTTTATCCTCATGCTGGCCGGGTTTCTTTTTGCCATCCTGTCTGGTTTCGTTGGAACGCCGGTTGGGAACAGTAATTTTGGCATCGTCTTCGTCTGGATCGCGTGGTGGGCGATCCTCATTTTGATCGCTGTCCCATTTTTTGGACGGGGTTGGTGCGCGATCTGCCCGATCCCGCTGCCGGGAGAATGGATCCAGCGCGGGGCTATTCTTGAACCCTCGGCAAATAAACCGCGCAGACTCAATCTGCGATGGCCAAACAAGCTTCGCAACATCTGGCTGCAAAACCTGACCTTCACTCTGGTGGCGCTCTTCAGCAGCATCATTCTCACTACTCCCAAGGTCACCGCGATCGTACTCGCGGCAATGTTATTCCTTGCCATCGGGATGAGCCTTGTTTTCGAGCGACGTACCTTTTGTCGTTATATTTGCCCGGTGGGTGGATTCATCGGTTTATATGCCCAAGCAGCGCCTATCGAATTGCGCGTGAAAGATAAACAAGTCTGCATCTCCTGCAAGGACAAGCCTTGCTACAACGGCACATCAAACTCGCTTAGAGCGGGTTCGCAGGCTGGCTATGGCTGTCCATGGGATGTTTTTCCCGGAGGCTTGACAAAGAATACGTACTGCGGCTTGTGCATGGAATGCCTGCGCACGTGTCCGTATGTCAACATCGCCATCAATGCCCGCCCCTTTGCCGCTGACCTGGCGAAGCCGTCCACACGGATGGACGAGGCTTTCAAGGCTTTCATCATGCTCGGCGCGGCGATGATCTATGCGGGGGTTTATCTTGGACCGTGGGGCGCGCTCAAATCCGCTGCGTATTCCGTGGGCACAACGGCATGGTTCGGCTACACACTGGTATTCCTCTCGATAATATTTGGTATTTTGCCTGCTTTGTTCTTCCTCGCGGTCAAAACGGGACAAAAGCTTTCACGTGCCGGCGCTTCCCGACACCTTTTCTCGAAATTTGCCACCTCACTGATTCCGCTTGGGTTGATGTTCTGGGTTGCCTTCAGCCTGTCCTTCGTTTTGACCAATGCCTCCTACATTCTCGTTGCCTTTTCTGATCCATTTGGTTGGGGCTGGAATCTCTTTGGCACGGCTGCTGTTTCCTGGCAACCTTACCTCACCACTGTGCTCATTCCTCTTCAGACCCTTGTGCTTATCGCCGGGTTGCTGTGGTCGGCTCGCACAGCGCAGAAGGTGGGCGCGGAAGTAAACACCTCGCCCATCCCGGTCGTTATCTTTTCTGAGCTGGCGACGCTGGTCATGCTGGGGTTACTGCTATGAAGCGCTCCGAAATTTTGAGCAGGCTGCTGATCGTGGCAGGTGTATTGATCGTGCTCACTGTTCCGTTCATCGTGCGTTATTTCAGTGGGCAAGGTGTAATCGAGATCCATGCGCGGCTGGCCGAGTCCGGCGGATGGTCACCTTCTGCTATCCAGGCCCAGGTTGGAGTGCCGCTCCACCTGCGCCTGACCTCGGATGACGTGATGCACAGTTTTGCCATCGGCCAGAGCGATATGCTTCCGATGGATATCGCCCCCGGCAAAATGACCGATTTGACGTTGACCTTTGACAAGCCCGGTACGTACATCTACTATTGCACCCGCTGGTGTGGAGCGAACCACTGGCGGATGCGCGGTACCATTGAGGTGACTGGCGGCGAAACAGACGTTCCTCAGCCCGAGCCGTCGCCCCTTCACGTGACCCTCAACCTGGACATCGACGCGCCTCACCCCGCCGCTGTGATTCCTGCTGAGAGACCCTCTGCTTTGCGCAGCGCGGCATTTGCGGCTTTGCTCTCGTCCAATTATCTGACGCCCGAATATTACCGCAGCCATTCCCCTGCGCAGGTTTATTTGGAGTTGCGTTCTGACTCATCCTTGTCCGCTTTGAGCGATACGGACATCTGGGATCTGGTCGCTTATATCTGGCAGGCTAACACCACCCCAGACGCAATGGCCGAGGGTCAGCGCCTGTTTGCCCGGAATTGCGCGGCATGTCACGGTGAGACGGGCAAAGGAGATGGCGTTTTTGCCGCTGATGTAAAATCTCTAACTGGAAAATCCCCGGCCAATTTCGCTGACCCCGCCTCCATGCTTGGCGCAAGCCCGGCGCTCCTGCAGGGGAAGACCTTGCGCGGCGGCATGGGCACCGGGATGCCTTATTGGGGGCCGATCTTTTCTAATGAGAAGATTTGGGGTATCATCGGGTTTCTTTACACCTTCCAGTTCGACGAGAACCAAAACAAGTATTAAACGTACGAAAGCGAGTAAATTTCAAGTCCCATGAATCAACTGATCGTTGCCTTCATTACTGGTTTGACCACCGGCGGCCTCTCCTGTCTGGCTGTACAAGGAGGGTTGCTGGCAACTTCGCTCGAACAGCAATTGGAACAGCAGCTCGACCAGCAGATCGAGCAATATATCGCGGCGCGGCGCGGACGGCGGAATCACGGCAGTTCAACCGCCCAAACCCTGGTGCGACCGCGGCTGGCGCTGCCCATCCTGCTCTTCCTGGCCGCGAAACTGGTCGCGTACACCTTGCTCGGATTCTTGCTTGGGGCGTTGGGATCGGTGCTTCAGTTGACCGCTACAACGCGCGCCATCCTGCTCGTCGCCATCGGCATCTTCATGGTGGGTAACGCGCTACGCATGTTAAACGTGCATCCCATCTTCCGCTACTTTGCCTTCGAGCCGCCCAAGTTCGTCACCCGCTACATCCGGCGTAAGGCCAAGAACGGCGAGAGTTTTTTTGCCCCGCTTTTTCTCGGCGCGCTGACGGTGCTGATTCCCTGCGGCGTGACCCAGGGGATGATGGCGGTGGCCGTCGGCACGGGGAACGCCTTGCAAGGCGCGGCGCTGATGTTCGCGTTCGTGCTTGGCACCAGCCCGGTCTTTTTTGCAGTTGCCTATTTCACCATGCAGCTTGGCAGACGGTTGGAAAAGTGGTTCATGCGTTTCGTCGCCGTGGTGATGCTGGTGCTGGGGCTGGTCTCGGTCAACTCCGGGTTGACGCTGGTCGGCTCCCCGCTCTCGATGACGAACATCCTTGCCTCGGCAAAGGCGGCGCAGCAGGACTCGACGCCTGTTACTCTTCCTCAATCGGATGGGGTTAACCTATATTTGAGCGCGGCGAATAACGGTTACGCGCCGCGCGTATTGAACGCGCGGGCGGATACTGCCATCTCGCTCAACGTGGTGACGGCGCGCACTTATTCCTGTGCGCGGGATTTCGTCATCCCGGCATTGGGCATCGAACGGCTGCTCCCCGAATCGGGAACCGTGACCATCTCCATCCCGGCCCAACCCGCCGGTACGAGGATGCGCTTTACCTGCTCGATGGGCATGTACACGGGTGTGATCATCTTTGGAGAATAAAAAACTATGGTGAAGAAAGTATTCCTTGTCAGCGATATGCATTGCCCCAACTGCGCGATGCGCGTGGAAAGCATCGAAGATGACTTGCCGGGTGTGAAGCAGGTTTCAGCCAGCTACAAGAAGGGGCAAATGGTGGTGGAGTTCGATGAAAAGCAGGTTAGCGAGGCGCAGATCCTCGCTGCGGTGAAGAAGGTCGGGTATAGCGCGGAAGCGATGTGAGTGATACGTGAAATGAGGTGGACTTCCAGAGTCCACCTCACTTTGTTAGCCAACGGGGCGGGTAAGAAACCCGCCCTACGGGATTCTCCGGCAGGCCGTTAGCTCCGTTTCTTTGGCCAGAGCCATCCGACCAGCCCATAGAAAATACCTAAAAGGATCAAGGCGAACTTGAACGAGGCGCACCAAAATGAGACCGCCGGCCAGGCGGAGTTGAACCCGCCTAGCAGCGAGTTCCACAGGCCGATGTTCTCGACCGCGTCGAAGAGCGCTGCAGCGAACGTGCCCCAGCCAATCCACGCGCCGAGCTTGGCGAAAGCGCCGGGATGCCGCCCCGCGGCCAACAGAGCGCCGAGAGCGATGGCAAGGGCATAGGAAGGCATGAAGAGGAAGTCGAAACCCAGGCCGAAGGCAGCGAAAAGCTGGGCGCGGGCATCCCAAGAGGCGATCATCGCCTGAGCGTTTTCGGGCGTGCGCGCCAGCTCGAATGAGACGATGCCCGAGGGCGCGGCGGAGGTGTTTAGCGGGGCTGAGAGCGGCCGGAAGATGGCGAACAGGAACAAGGTCCAGACAAGAAAAGCAATGAAGAGGGGTTTGCGGGATTTTTCGGGGACGAAGTTGAGGGGGTGGGGCATAAACGGCCTCCTGTCAAACGTCAAACGTCGAAGGTCGCTTGACTTTCGACGTTCGACTTTCGACCAATGCTACAGGCTCTTCCTGTACACGCGATGGTTCTTGTATTCCACGCCGTTCAGGTTCTTGAGGTCGGCGCGCATCTGGCGGGTGGTCTCGGCAACCTGGCTCATCTCGACGAACTTGAAGTCGTAAATGTCGAGGATGGTTTTGCCCAATTCGTAATAGAGCAGGGCGTTACCGCCGGTCCCCTGGAATTCGGGCAGCACACCCATGCCGTTGGCTGCAACGGTCTTGGTGCGCTTCATTTCGAGCAGCAGGTCGACGATGCCAAAGGGGAAGAGGCGGCCTTTGGCACGCTGCAGGGCGGCAGAGGCGTCCGGGAAGGCGAAGAGGAAGCCAACAATATCCTCGCCGTGCATGATGAGCTTGATCAGCCGGTGGTCAGCCACCATGAAGACGTTCTGCACAGCGTAGTCAATATCGCCCTGTGAGAAGGGATAGTACTCCCAGTTCTTGATGAAGGTGCGGTTGTAGGTCTCGCCGATGCGTTGCGCCCACTGGACCAGCTCTTTCTTGCTCTTGAAGCGTTTGACCGAGAGGTTGCCGCGCTCCAGCACGCGCTCGGCAATGCGCTCGACACGCTCGGGGATGCGGAAGGCGTCAGCGGGCAGGTAGCAGGAGACGAAATCCACTTCTTTCTCGAAGCCAAGCGCTTCCATCAGCTTGGGATAATAGGCATAGTTGTAGTTCGTCATCGTCATCATCTGGCGATGCTCGTAGCCTTCGACCAGGCAACCATAGCCGTCGAAAGGTGAAAGTCCCTTCGGGCCGATGAGGATATCCAAGCCACGCCGGCGCGCCCACTCGAAAACGGCGTCGAAGAGGGCTTTGGCCACATCCAGGTCGTCAATGGCGTCGAAGAAGTAGTATTGCGCCTTCTTGGTTTCGTGGTACTTGTTGAACGGTTTGTTTTCGCCGACGCAGACGCGACCCACCACTTCGCCATCCCGCACGGCCAGGAAGAAATCGGCATCGGAATGCTCGAAGAAGGGATGCTTCTTGCGGTTTAGTGGCAGGTAGGCATCCATGAAGAGCGGCGGGACCCACTGCGGGCAGTCCTTGTAGAGATCGTAATAGAATTCGACGAAGCGCTTGGTTTGGGATTTGTCGTTTGTGTCGATCTTTTCGATGGTGAGCATAATGGACTCCTTTGGGAGAGGATGAATTCCTGACTATAGTATATAACACATCCGAGTGAAGATGTTACGCGAGGAGGGTCAAGTTACGAGTAACAAGTAAAAAGTGAGAGCATTCGGTAATTCAATCCTGTCTTCGCTGGGGGACTGCCCCCTACGGGGGTACTTCGTGAAAGTCCCCGGCTTATATGCGAAGTCCGCTGCCCTAAAGGGTGCTTCGCGAAAGCGGACTAAAGGCCGGCTTTTAGCCGCCTTCAGGCGGCTTCCCAACCTCAGCCAGGTGGATTTATCCCCCGGCGATGGCGGTTGATTAAGTTATCGAATGCTCTCAAAAGTAATATAATTGGTTTATACGGACTTCTCAGGAGGAGGCTCTCATGCTCAAACTAGACTTACGCAAGGAACTGAAAACCCTCTATGCGCCCTCGGCCAAGAAAGTGGAAATCGTCGAGGTGCCGCGCTTCCAGTTCGCGATGATCGACGGCATGATCGAGAAAGGCCAGGCGCCGGGAACCTCACCAGCCTTCCAGGAGGCAATGATGGCGCTCTACGGCATCTCGTACACGCTCAAGTTCACGGCCAAGCTGCGCAAGGAGAATCCGGTGGATTATCCGGTGATGGCGCTGGAGGGATTGTGGTGGGTGGAGGACGGCAATTTCGACATCAACATCAAGGATAACTGGCATTACACGGTGATAATGCTCCAGCCGGATTTCATCAGTGCGGAGATGTTCGCCGAGGGCATCGAGCAGGTGCGCCGGAAGCGCGGCGATTCCCCGGCGCTCGCCAAGCTGCGCTTGGAATCCTTCGCCGAGGGCTGGTGCGTGCAGGTGATGCACATTGGGCCGTATGCCACCGAGCCAGCAACTATAGAAAAGATGACTGCTTTCGCTGCTGAGAATGGCTACCGCGATCTGGTTGGGAGCGGTGGCAAGCACCACGAGATCTACCTGGGCGACCCGCGCCGCGCCGATCCTGCCAAGCTCAAGACGGTGCTGAGGCATCCGGTGGAGAAAAAGTGAGAAGTGGAAAGTAAGAAGTGAGTCGAGAGTAGAGAGCAGTGAGTAGAGAGTAGTGAGTCGTGAGTGATGAGGCGTGAGTAGTGAGAGAAGGAGGAGCGATGGCGGTTAAGACTGCTTCCCTGACCCTGAGCACGCATGGGGATGCTGACGTGCAAGATATTACCGATGCGCTCGCAGAGGTGCTGGCCAAGAGCGGCTTGAAGAACGGCACTCTGACGGTCTTTTGCCCCTCTTCCACCAGTGGGGTGACGACCATTGAATACGAACCCGGCGCAGTGGCCGACCTGAGGCGGCTATTCGACGAGATCATCCCGCCGGGCCGCGCCTACGCCCACGAGGCCGCCTGGCAGGATGGCAATGGCCACTCCCACGTGCGCGCCGCGCTGCTGGGGCCTTCGTTGAGCGTGCCTTTTGTGAATGGGCGATTGACGTTGGGGACTTGGCAGCAGGTGGTGTATGTGGATTTCGATGTGAGGGCGAGGAGGAGGGAGTTGGTGGTGCAGATGGTGGGGGAGTGATTTGTAGTCTAGTAGACCTGACATGTCTTACTCGCGCTATAGTTCATTGTGACAATTGCGTGGATGTAGGACTCTGAACGCTAGACTTTCGCGGAGACATGTCAGGTCTCAGGAATCTGTTTTCGTCTGTGGCTGGGGGATTGTGAATATCCCGAACAACTGCTTATACCACGCCGGTTCGATATCCCCATCTCGCGCGTAGCGGACGCCAAGCTCGTCCAAGCGGTGTAAGAAGATCGCTAAGCGCTGCTGGAAATCCCCGAAATCCTTTTTCTCTTTCAGCGTCCAGCCGGTTTCGGCGAAAGCTGTCAGGCGCGGGAAGGTCTGGTAATCGAGACGCGCCCGGTTCGGGATGAATTCGGTCCAGAGCAGCGCTTCCAGGCCGAGGACGTTGCGATCTGCCTCTTCACCTAACTCGCGGAAGATTGGCTCGAAGCGATAGGCTTTGCTCAAAGGCGTCAGGCTGTAACTGTGGTCCAGGTAGGCAAACAGGTAGGAGGAGATGATCGCCTTCCTACCGCCGCGCATGGCCGCAACCATCGCTTTGCGGTTGCCGATCCAATATTGGGGCAGCGCGCCCATCTCCAATCCCGGCGCCAATATCTCGTTCCAGCCCACCAACCTGCGCCCGTGCGCGGCGAGGTACCTGGCGATGCGGTTGGTGAAGTAGACCTGGAGGGCATGCTCATCCTTCAAGCCCTCCTGCCGGATGCGCTGCTGGCAAGCCGGGCATTCCTTCCAGCGTTTCTTGGGCGCTTCGTCGCCGCCGATGTGGATGAACGGCGAGGGAAAGAGCGCCATCACCTCGTCCAGCACGTTTCGCAGGAAGGCGAACATCGCCTCTTTGCCGGCGCAATAGATATCCGCGTGAATGCCGAAGCGGCAGGCTACCTCGAAAGGACCTCCTGTGCAGGAGAGTTCCGGATAGGAGGCCAATGCAGCCAGCGAATGACCGGGCATCTCGATTTCCGGCACAATGGTGATATTCCGTTCAGCGGCATAAGCGACGATTTCCCGTACCTCCGCCTGCGTGTAGAAACCACCGTGCGGGATGCCGTCATGCTCGCCGGTGAAGCCGCGGGTTGTCCCTTTGCGCCATGCGCCGACCTGAGTCAGCAGGGGGTAACGGGTGATCTCGATGCGCCAGCCCTGGTCCTCGGTTAAGTGCCAGTGCAACGCGTTCAGTTTCTGTAGGGCCATCCAATCGAGAATGTGCAGTACGGTCTGCTTCCCATGGAAATGACGGCCCTCGTCCAGCATATAGCCGCGCCAGGGGAAGCGCGGCCAGTCGCGTATCGTCACGCAAGGAGTTTGCCAGGCTGAATTCGGTACTGGGCTGCGCCTCTCCACCTCGACCGGCAAGAGCTGGCGCAACGACTGGATGCCGTAGAAAACCCCGCTAGCTTCTGGCGCGGCGATGTGCACCGTTTCAGGCGTTTATACTAATTGATATCCTTCGCGTCCCAGGTGGGCGTCTTTTTCGCTGCTTGCCAGGTGGATGGCGTTTTTCCGCCCGGCTTCGAGCACCTCTATGGGTAGAGGAAGACCGGTCGGCGGATGCAACAGGTGTTGTAAGTACTTTGCGTTCGCGCGGTTCGCTTCGTCCGCACAGATGACCGTCTTTGCATCGAGCGGGAATGTCCCGGCCTGCGGCTCGAGCTTGGCCGGACGCGGGATGATGGGATATGACGTGTAAAACTCGATAGGATTTGTGTTGGTGGACATGGAGCTATTTTACTATATAGACCTGACATGTCTCCGCGAATCTTATCGGTTACAATACGGTTGGATGAACACCCTCCACAGGCTGCTACTCTCCCTTGCCGCGCTGACCCTGGTCACTCCGCTCCCGCTGCGCGCTTTGGAATTGACCCAACAGGGTTTGCAGCCCATCCCTGCGCCTGCTTCTTATGAGCTTTTAGAGATGCCCGTAAAAGCGGATTTGAACGGCGATGGACAGGCCGAAACGCTACGCTTGGCAGACGGTCAGCTCACGATCCTTTCCGGGACGCAGGCCGCCTGGCAGAGTCCAGTGGCCTGGAAGGTTGCCCAGGCCACCTTCACCGATCTGAACGACGACCGTGTGCCCGAGGTGACGTTGCTTGTCTGGCGTCCGTTCCGCCCCTGGCCGGTGGATGCCTGGCTGCCGCACGGCGGGCGCATCTCGGAATTTCATAATTCAGATGGGCAATCCTGCCACATCATCCTCATCGGCTGGAAAGACGAACGCTACCGCGAGCTATGGGCAGGCTCCGCGCTGGCCGAGCCGGTGCGTACTTTCGCTGCCGCTGATCTCGATGCAGATGGCAGGCAGGAACTGGTTGCGCTGGAAACCGAGTATGACGGTCCTGCCTCAGCCGCAGCGAACCGGCTCACCGTCTGGGAATGGAACGGATTCGGCTTCAGCGCCGTCTATAGCCTGGCAGGACGATTCCGCCAAATGCAGATCGTCCGCGGCGTGGAAGGTCGTGTTATGATCTTGACCCCCTAAATCCGTACTTTGCTGTGCTGAACTGCCAAGTCCAGCGCCTGTAAGGCGGATTTGTCAATCCGCCATAGCAATTGATGGTTCTTTGTCAATCGAAAGGAGAATGCCATGCAAAAACCGAAAACCAAAACCATTTGGCTGGCGATCAGCGTCTTGCTGATCGTCTCGTTGGCCTGCAGCCTCCCTGGCCAGCTAACATCGACGCCCGCCGCGACGGTTGAGCCGCCCACGCCCGCCCCTCTCGGCACGCCCACGAATGCCGGGCCACTGCCCACTCCGCCTCCTGGAGTCTACGCGGCTGCCTTTGCCGAATATCCTGCGGTGCAGATCAGCCTGCCGGCGGCTTTTGCAGGCGGCGATTACACCCTGCCCGTTGACCTGAACAATGTGCAAGGGGCGGATGCGCTGGAACTGAGCGACGCGGCGCGGGCGCTGCTTTCAAAGAACGGCTTCGTGGTGCTGCCTCCCCAGCCGGGCCAGTTCCGCGAGTTCTACCAGATCTACGAGTCCCATCGCTACGATCAGTCCAATATCTTCATCACCACCGATTCGATCTACCACATCTACCATCTGCTCTTCGATAAGATGCTGCGCGACCTGGAACGCGATTACTTCATCGCTGATATCAATTCCCTGACCAGCACCATGCTGGCCGCCTCGTACCAGCAGTATCAATCCCTGCGCGGCAGCCCTCTCGAAGAGCCGGCGCTGCGCAATGCGGCTTTCTTTGGCGTGGCCGCCCAACTGCTTGGCCTGACGGACGCCATCCCACCCGAAGCCAGCAACCTGGTGACCGCCGAGGTGACGTTGATCAACGCTGCGGGTGGGCCGAGCGTCTCACCCATCTGGGATCGCCCCGACCTGGCTCCCGATATGAAGTTGATCGAAGATTACAGCCAGTACAAGCCGCGCGGCCACTACACTCGCAGCGAAGAGCTGAAAAAATACTTCCGCGGCATGATGTGGTATGGGCGGCTGACCTTCCGTTTGACCGACGCTTTCGAAACGCGCCGCGCCCTGCTCCTGACCCAGGTACTGCGTTCCGCCACTGCTGCGGATGGCACATCCGCGGTCACGCTCTGGGAGAATATCTATGATCCGACTGTCTTCATCGTCGGCAAGGCCGATGACTTGGGTTATCACGAGTATGGCACGTTGATGGACTTTGTCTTCGGCGCGAACGCCGCACCGCAAGCCCTGACCGATGAAGCTAAGTTCGCTCAATTCATGGCGCAGACCAAGAACCTGCCGCCGCCACAGATCAACTCGATGTGGGTGTGGATCTGGCAGGACAAGGAACAGGTCACCAAGGGCTTCCGCTTCATGGGGCAGCGCTTCACGTTGGATGAGTACGTCTTTGGCCAGTTGATCTGGCGCAAGGTCGGCACAGATCGGGATCCACGCGGCTTGCCCAAGGGGCTGGATTTCTTCGCGGCGATGGGTTCTGCAGAAGCTGATACCATCCTCAACGAAATGGGCGAGACGCACTATGAGAACTATCTTACCCAGATGGCCAAGGTCAAGGGCGAGGTGGCTGCGCTTGGACAGGATTCCTGGACGCAGAATCTGTACTGGTCGTGGTTGTATGCCCTCCAGCCGATCATTGCGGTCAAGGACAGCCGCTATCCGGCCTTCATGCGTACCCAGGCTTGGGCGCGCAAGGACCTGCAAACCGCCCTCGGCTCGTGGACTGAGCTGAAGCACGATACAATTTTGTATGCCAAGCAAGTGATGGCCGAGATGGGCGGTGGAGGCGCGGAGCAGCCGCCGCATGGCTACGTGGAGCCCAATCCCGAAGCCTATGCCCGTCTACTAGCCCTGGCGCAGATGACCGAGAATGGCTTGCAGGCGGACGGCATACTCTCTGACCAGACCAAGATCAATATCGAAAACCTCATCGAGGAATTGACCTTCCTCAAGAGCGCCTCCGAGAGGGAGCTGGCCGGCGCCGCGTTGACCGACGATGAGTATTGGCACATTCTCTACTGGGGCGGTGTGCTGGAGCAATTCACCCTGGCCGCGGCGGATACCATGGGCCCAATCGACCGTGACCTGAGCGACCAGAAGGCCGCCCTCATCGCGGATGTCGCCTCCGGCCCGGATTCCACCGGCATGGGTATCGTTGCCCTGGAGGAAGCCATCGGTCAACCGACCTGGATTTACGTCGTCCTGCCCGACCAGCCCTGGCGCATTGCCGTCGGTGCGGTCTTTACCTACTACGAGTTCCCTGTCCCGGCTGCCAGCCGCATGACCGACGAGGAGTGGCAGGCGCAGGTGGAGGCGGGCACCAATCCGCCGCAGCCCGATTGGACGAGCTTGTTCATTGCGCGGTGAGGAATCAAGTTACGAGGTACAAGTTACGGGTTACTAGGAGCAGATCATCTGTTGAAAGGTTGCAGGTTGGAAGGTTTTCCTTTCGATTTGCAGCCTTTCGATTTATTGTTCTTCTGCTCCTTTTTCTGACCTCCTGCCAGCCGCGCGGCGTGGTCACGCTGGCCTTGCTTGGTGATGTGATGATGGGGCGCGGTGTGACACCATCCGAAGAATCGTTGGCTTACCTGATGCCCTATCTCCAGTCGGCTGACCTTGCTCTGGCCAACTTGGAATCTCCATTTGTCGCCAAGCCAGGCTTGAGTCCATCTCCCTCAACCTTCCAACCTCCCAACTTTCCAAATTTCCAACCCTATGACTTGTGCGCCCCTTCTGAACGCGCAGCTTTTCTCGCGGACTGGGGACTAGACCTCTTTTCGATCGTCAACAACCATAGCCTGGATTGCGGCGAAGGGTCTCTCGAAACTACGCGCTCCATCCTCCTTGCTTCCGGCCTGACACCCATCGAGACGCAACCTGTCTACCGCAGGGTTCACGGCCTCAGGCTGGCATTCCTGGCCCTTGAGGATATATCCGCGCCGTTGGATATGGAGGCTGCTGTTCAGACCATCCAGGAAGCGCACGACAGCGGTGCGCTGGTAATTGTCTCGATCCATTGGGGTCTTGAATATCAAGGCGTCGCAAGCGAGCGACAACGCCAATTGGCGCAGCAGTTCGTGGATGCTGGGGCGAGTCTCATCTGGGGACATCATCCGCATGTGTTGCAACCTGCTGAATGGCTTGGCCCAGAACCATGTAGAAGCTCCGAGACTTTGCAAGATTCAAATGGTTGCGCCCTCGTTCTCTACAGCCTGGGCAATGCTCTCTTCGATCAAGGCGGCCTGGCGGATACGCGTCGGTCCGCGCTGGTGCTGGTCGAGCTGGATGTGACCGGCGTGCGCAGCGTTCACGCCATCCCATTTGTGATCGACGTTCCCCACAACCATGTCGAGACACCCGATGAACAGACGGGTACTATAATCCTAGAACGATTGGGGTTGAGGTAGCCAATATTACCAATGCGTTCAGGTGGACGCTTTACCGGGAGCGGGTTGTCAACCCGGAGATATTAACCGCAAAGAAACGACACTTGCACCTGCTGCACACTTGCCCCGGAAGCAAGTGCCGGGGAGTGCAGGTGAGGCCGCGAAGACTTCTTACGTATAAACCCTTGGCGTTCTTCGCGCCTTCGCGGATAGCCTCCCCCACACCATCTTCACCACCTCTCCGGCCCGCCAAAAAGCGACTGCTGCCATGCCATGCGCCAGCACGGCAAAGAACGGTGGCTTCTGCAGCGTGTAATACGTCCAGCACTCGCGCGTCGTCCCCCAGCGTTCGAGAAAATAGCCGAGTGCGGAACCGGCCACAAAGGTCAGAACGGCGAAACGGTGGTCGGTGGGCGTCAGGATCAGGAAAATGACCAACAGCAACGCCAGGAGCGTCAGTGACTTGTCGATCGTTGGCCAGACGAAGTAGAGCATCAGAGCGAAAAAGGTGGGAAAAATCAGCCAATAGATTACCTTGAATTTAAACACGAAGGACAGAAAATGCCAGGACGGAAAACCTTTGTGCCCCTTCGTGACCTTGGTGGTTAAAAGAATTAACCCTTTTACCATTCGGTTGATCGTCAGGCTGGCGATCGGCCAGGCTGGGATGATCCACAGCGGCGGCCGTTGCGCAGTGAAGTACCACCACAGGTAGGTCTGTGTGCCCCAACCCTCGATCACCAGTCCGCCGGCCGCGCCGACCAAGACGATGAACGCATCGGTTCGCAGGTCAGCGCCGGCCATGATGACCAGCGTCATGAACAGGAAGATGCCGACCAAAAGCCAATCCATGTATCGCCACCACTGCCCACCCCAATCAATGTAGGAGATCACCATCTGCGCCAGCGGCCACCAGACGTATATGATGAGCATCACAACGGCCAGGAAAGCTCCCAGGATGGCATAACTGGACCGTGTCCAGCCCATGAAGGAAGCGAAACGGCGGAAAAGGGTAACCACTTTTATCCTTTCGCCAGCGAGAGGAACACGTCCTCCAGTGTCGGCTCGCCGCGCGCCACAGATGTTACAGCCAGACCAGCGGATGAAAGCCCAGCGCGCAAATCGTCCGCGCTCATGCCGTGCGCCGCGATGGCGCGCAGGTGATCACCCGCCAGCCCGACGCGCAGGATTCCGGGCACGTTAGGCAGAGTGCTTAACTCCTCCTGCAACGAGCCGCCAAAGACCTCCCATACGTCGCCGGGCAACGCGTCCGCCTTCAAGCCGGCAGGTGTATCCATCGCCAGCAGGCGGCCATCCCGCATCATGCCCACGCGCGTGCAGTACTCGGCCTCGTCCATGTAGTGTGTCGTGACGAAGACCGTGACACCGCCCGTGGCCAGTTCGTAGATCAGGTCCCAGAAGGCCCGCCGCGCCGCCGGGTCTACGCCGGAGGTGGGTTCGTCAAGGAAGAGCAGCTTTGGGCGATGCACAAGGGCGATGCCAAGCGCCAGGCGTTGGCGGTAGCCAGCCGAGAGCGCTCGCGCCAGCCCGGTAGCACGGCCTGTTAGCCCGACCAAGGACAACGTCTCCTCAATCTGCTTTTTCCCGCGAATGCCATAGACGCCGCCATAGAAGGTCAGGTTTTCCCAAACGGTCAAATCATCATATAAGGCAAACTTTTGCGACATGTAACCGGCGCGAGCGCGCACTTCCTCCGACTGGCGGAAGGCGTCGAAGCCCAGAACTGTGGCCTTGCCCTCCGATGGTTCGAGCAAGCCGAGCAACATGCGGATGGTGGTCGTCTTGCCGCAGCCGTTCGGGCCGAGATAGCCAACAATCTCGCCGGGGGCGACCGAGAAATTGACGTGATCTACGGCAAGGAAGTCGCCGAACTGGCGGGTAAGGTTTTCTGCGAGTATCACGTGTTCAGGCATAGGCAGTATTTGCGAAGATCACAAAGAAGCATGAGAAATCAAGGAGCGCGTGCGAATCTGGATGCTATGTTTTTCGCTGCTGGATGGTCTGGCGAATCAAGGTGGCTTTCTCACGCCGTCCCATGGCTTCGTAGGAGGCGAGCTCGTCCTCGAGCGGGAAGGACGGCACGCGCAGGCCGTTTAGGTCAATCCAGACCAGGCGGGAGAAGTCGGTGAAAGCGACCCAGGAACCATCGTGCATCTGGTGGGCAATATTGGCTAATAGCTCGACTTCAACGCCCTCGACCACCGCCTTGCCGCCCAGCGAACGCATAGCAGGGGATTCCCAAACGTGGACAGGGGTTTTCATGAACTCCGAAAGGCGTTTCTCGATCGCATAGATGGTCTGTTGCTCCGCCTGGATGTCTATGTCGTGAACAGGGGTGTCCACTCCTTGCAAGCGCAACCCGACCGAGCCGGTGATAGCCCAGCAAAATACGTCGGGAGGAATGAGTTCGACCAGTCTGGCTAGGACATGGCGATGAGAATCGGGCAGATCGAAAAGCGCCAAGGTAAGGGGCATACTTGCTCAGTCCTTGTTCTCGGAAAGGGAGATGAACACATCCTCAAGAGTTGGTGGGACGAGGCGCGCCTCCGTGAACGACCCGCCTCCAGCCGGGATTGCCTCCCACAGATGCTGAATAACGGGATCAGCCTGGGATGCGATGACGCGCAGGTGCAGCTTGTCACCAAAAGCGCGCACATCTTCCACGCCCTCGACCTGCGCCGCGATCTGGCGCAGCAGCGGAAGCGGCCGGCCGCGCAATTCGACGACACGACCGTCGAGCGTAGCGCGCAGTTCGGAAGGCGCTCCCTCGGCGACCATGCGCCCGCCGCGCATAAAGCAGACACGATGGCAGCGGGAGGCTTCGTCCATGTAGGGGGTGGTGAGGAGAACTGCGACGTTGTCGAGTGACGGGTGTCGAGTGTCGAGTGACGGGTGTCGAGTGTCGGGCGTTGGGTTAAGGGTGGCGGGAGCCGAAACGAGCTTGATGACCAGTTGCCAGAAGTCTTGCCGCGTGACCGGGTCCACGCCGGTGGTAGGCTCGTCGAGCAGCAACAGGCGCGGACGGGTGACCAACGCTGAGGCCAGGCCGAGCTTCTGCTTCATACCGCCCGAAAGCTGTCCGGCGCGGCGATCCTTGAAATTGGCCAGGCCGACGAAATCGAGGATTTCCAGGCAGCGCGGCAGCCACTCATCGCGCCTCATGCCGCGCACCTCGGCAAAAAAGCGGATGTTCTCCAGAACGGTCAGATCTTCGTAGAGCGAGAAGCGCTGCGACAGGTAGCCGATGCAGGCGCGCGCCTGCTCGGCTTGCTTGCGGACATCGAATCCACAGATGGAGATGTCGCCGCTATCGGCCTTGAGCGCGCCAACCAGCAAGCGCAGCGTGGTGGTCTTGCCGGCGCCATCCGAGCCGACCAGGCCATAGATCTGCCCCGGGGCGATGGACAGGCTGACGCCGTCCACGGCGCGCTTCTCGCCAAACGATTTGTGCAAGTTGGAAGCAGAAACCAGATTCATTTTATGGCTCAGGTGTGATGATGACCATTGCTTCAGAAGCCGCCAGGGCTTCGAGCTGCTCCCGGCTGGGATGCGGCGGCAGCCCATGCGCATTTTTCATCAGCAGCCCCATCATGCGCGGGTGACGCTGGAGGCGGACTTCGAGGAAGTCTGCGATGCGTGCGGCGTCCGTGACCAGCTCGCCGATTCCGCTGAAGTGACGGTTCTTCACGCGCACCTCCACCCGATTGTCGGCTTCGATGTTGCGGAACCAGTCCGACTTCGTCCCGCGCGCCGAGCCGAGGTAGAACTTGCCATCAATCTCCTCGTATTGCAGCGGCGTGACGCGCGGCAGCCCACTCTTACGCCCGGTGGTGGTCAGTAGCAGAATGATCTTGCCGACGAGCGGGCCTAGCCCGACCGCGTACAGAAAGCGGTGGATCTTCTGGACGTTCTTCATTTTTGCCCAATCGAATGCGATGGGTTTCATGGAAGCCTCGATTCGCTTCTCAAGTGTGTCCCTGGGCGCAGCAAAGGGTTTTCTACCAAACAGGAGATGCTTCGTCGCATAGATCGCTCCTCAGCATGACAACCTTATGGGGAACTCTTCTCATGTAACACGCATTACTCGTCACTTGTCACTTTTCACTAAATGTCACATCCGCCGGCATTCCAGGCTTGAGCTTTCCGTTCGGGTCTTGGACCCGGAGCTTGACTGCAAAGACTGTGGATGAGCGCCCCTCGACGGTTTGGACATTGCGCGGGGTGAACTCGGCCTGGTCAGCGATGTGGATGATGGTCGCGATGAAGGTCTCGCCGGGAAAGGAGTCCACGCTGACGGAGGCGGATTGACCGAGCGAGAGCGCGCCGTAGCGGTCTTCGGGGACATAGACGGTGATGGTCAGGTCCTCCAACTGTCCCAGCGTAAGGGCCGCGGCGCCAGCCGGGACGACCTCGCCTGGCTGTACGGTGCGGGTCAGGATGACGCCTGCGGCGGGCGCAGTGACGGTCAGCTTGGCGATCTGGGCATCGAGCAAGGCCAGGCTGGCTTCGGCCTGAGTCACAGCCAGATGAGCCTGGTCGGAGGCGGCCTGCGCCTGGGCGAGGACAGCCTGGGCAGCCGTTAACTTGGGTGAATTCTCGCCGGTCTGTAAGGCAAGCATGCGATCTTGAGCGGATTCGTATCGTTCCTGCGCGGCGGTCAGGTCAGCGCGGGCAGTGATGATCTCTTTGGCTGCATCGCCGTCTTTCAGGTCATCGTAGGCGGATTGGGCGTCTTCCACTTCCGCTTTGGCGTTGTCGTAAGCGGTTTGGGCTGAATCGCGCAGTTCGGTGTTTGCAGAGAGTTTGGCCTTCGTCAGCACATCCTGGGCGACAACGAGTGCGGCGCGATCCATGTTGAGGCGCTGCTCGGCAGCGACGAAATTGGCGTTCGCCGGGTCGGCGAGCAAACCATTTAGTTTGGCACGGGAGGCATCACGGGCGGCGGCTGCTGACTCTACTTCGGCCTGGGCTGCGATGAGCTGGTCGGTACGAGTAAAATAGCCGCCCGGGAGCGTATAGCCGGAGAGGGCAGGCGCGCGCCAATCGGCGGTGCGTGTCGTAGCCGCCTCGGCGTGGATAGCATCGAGGGCCAGGTTGAAGTTGGCCTGCGCGGTGACCAGGGTTGCGTCGGCTGTCTTAGCAGCAGCACGCGCCAGCTCCAGCGAGGCCGCGGCAACAGCACGCTGCGCCTGAATCAAGGTATCGTCAAGGCGGAAAAGCGGGGCGCCAGCCTGTACCGTATCGCCTTCGTCCACAGAGATGGCGATGATCTTGCCGCCGATCTCGGGTGAAACCGCGACGGTAACGGCCTCGATGGTGCCTGAAGCGGTCAGCGCGCCGTTATCCTTGACGAGCAAGGCGCGCACGCCGAAGTAGCCGCCGGTAGCGATGGCGAGGATGAGGATGATGATGATCACCGGAATGGGAGGTCGTTTGTGAGGCATGGAAAACTCCTTAATCCAATCTCTTTCTGAAACGCGCTGAGGCTGCGCCCATGATGAAGAGGCCGAAAAGGGTGAGTGCCAGGATCTCGCTCCAGATTGCCCCAGCGCCAACGCCTTTGATCAGCAGGGCGCGGATGATGACCAGATAATAGCGCAGCGGGACAATGTAGGAAATCCACTGCAAGAACTTGGGCATGGCTTCGAGCGGGAAGAAGAAGCCGGAGAGGAAGATGCTTGGCAGGAGCGTCATCCAGACGGTCAGCATGGCCTCCTGCTGGGTGTTGGCGATGGTCGAGGCGAACAGGCCGATGCCGAGACCCGACAAGATCAGCAGGCCGGAGCAGCCCAAGATGAGACCCAGGTCGCCGCGCACCGGCATGCCGAACCACCAGTGACCGATGATCAGTACTTCGAGGGTGTCAATGAAGGCCAGGACGACGTAAGGCACCACCTTCCCGACCACCAGTTCCCATGGACGGATGGGGGTAACGATGAGCTGTTCGATGGTACCACGCTCGCGCTCGCGCACGATGGCAGTAGCGGTCAAGATGGCGGTGATGGCGAACAAGATCATGCCGATCACGCCGGGGATCATGAAGTGGGAACTAACCAGGTCGGGGTTGTACCAAACGCGCGTCTGGACGATGAGCGGCGGTCGGAAGTTGGCACCGTTTACTCCGGAGCGCGCCAGTTTTTCCATCATTAGCGAGGTGGCATGTTGCTGGCCGATGAGGGTGGCCGCGGCCAGCGCGGTGGACCCGGCGGTTGCGTCGGAGCCATCCAAGATGAAGGCCACTGCAGCCTTCCCCTCCGCAAGCGCCGTGTTGTAATCCGGCGGGATGATGAGGCCGGCGCGCGCTTTCCCCTGCTCGATAAGGGTGCGGATCTCGCCCTCGGAGCCGGCCATATACGCCAGCTTGAAGTAATCGGCGGCGCGGTAGGCGTCCAGCAGGGCGCGCCCTTCGGCGCAGCGGCACTGATCAAAAACCGCCAACGGCACGTTACGGATGTCGCTGGTGGCGGAATACCCCAACAAGAACAATTGGATGATGGGGATGACCAGGATGATAACCAGCGTGCGCGTATCGCGCGTGATCTGGATGAATTCCTTGCGGATGATGGAAAGTAAGCGTGAGTTGGGCATAGTTTAGTCTGATGGTCAGTTAGTCAGATAGTCAAATGGTCGGATAGTCAAGCGGCGGATACTTGGCTCCTTGCTTACTTGTTTACCTCTGTACTTAGGCTAGCGGTTGCCCAATGATACCACTATCGAGAGAGAGCAACCGCCCCTGTAATGATACAATAGCGCAATGCCCTCGCCCCTCGAACAGGAAGTTCGCAAAGACCTGCGTTATAACGTGACCGTCAACCTGCTCGACGGCGCGTTTTTCGGATTCGGCTTTGGCTTCAGTTCCATAACAGCCTTCATTCCCCTCTTCGTCAGCCGGATGACCAGCTCGGCCATCTTCTTCGGATTGATCCCGGCGCTGCATACAATCGGCTGGCAGTTTCCGCAGTTGTTCACCGCCGGCTGGGTGGCGCGCCTGAGACGTTACAAACCGCTCGTTCTGGTGATGACTGTCCAGGAGCGTATTCCCTTTTTGGGGCTGGCGCTTGTCGCCTGGTTCCTGCCTGGGCTGGGAAAGCCGACCGCCCTCGCCTTGACCTTCCTGCTGATGGCCTGGCAGGGCATCGGTGGCGGGCTGACCGCCAACCCGTGGACGAGCATGATTGCCAAAATCATCCCCTCCGAGTACCGCGGCACCTTCCTGGGGGCGCAGTCGGCAGCGCTTGATGCATTGATGAGCGTCGGTGCGATCCTAGGCGGGATTCTGCTGGATAGAGTTTCGGATCGTTATGATTTCAGCCTGCTCTTTCTATTGACGGCCTTTCTCTTGCTTGTCTCCATCGTCTTCCTGGCTCTAACGCGTGAGCCTGTGGATCATGCCAAGCAAATCCCCGAAAAGCGGCAGCCTTTCTGGAGGGGCACCCGCTCGATCCTGCGGCGCGACACGAACTTCCGCTGGTTCCTGGTCGCGCGGTTGGTCTCGCAGGTCGCCATGATGGGACCGGCTTTCTACATCATCTATTGCGTTAAGCGCTTCCAGATGAACGACCTGACCGCCGGCATCCTCACCGCCACACTGACGGTCTCACTGATCTTCCTCAATCCGCTATTGGGATACATCGGGGATCGTTGGGGACACCGTCGCATCCTGATCGCCGGCGCGCTGGCGGCTACTCTGGGCGGATTGATTGCCTGGTTGGCGCCAACGCTGGGCTGGTTCTACCCGGTGATGGTCTTGACCGGCATCGCCAGCGCCGCGGTCTGGACGATTAGCTTGGCCATCACTGTCGAATTCGGCAACGAGATCGAGCGGCCGGTCTATATCGGGCTGGCGAACACGCTGATCGCGCCAGCGGCGATCCTTGCGCCTATCTTGGGCGGCTGGCTGGCGGATGTGGCTGGCTACCAGGCTACCTTCTTTGTTTCAGCCATCGCCGCGCTGGTCACCGCGCTGGTCCTGTTCCGGCGCGTGCAAGATCCGCGCCAAATCCAAAGCGCGGCGCCCGCGTCAGAGCCGAGCCGATGAATGAATTCATCGGCTGAGAAGGGAAACATGCTAAAGCATGTTGCTATCGTCACAGGTGCGAATCGCGGTATAGGCTTGGAGGTCTGCCGACAATTGGCGCGGCTAGAGTACCGCGTCCTGCTCACCAGCCGTGACGCGGTCAAGGGACGGACCGCCGCGCAGAGTCTGGTAGATGGAGGCCTGCCCGTTTTCTATCACCAACTGGATGTCACTGACGAGTCTAGCATCGCCGCGCTGCGCATGTTCGTCGCGAAGGAATTTGGCCGCCTGGATGTGCTGGTCAACAATGCCGGTATATTTGTCAAAGGGGATAACAGCATAATGATGCTCTCGCTCGACACCCTGCAACGCACGTTGGCGACCAACCTCTTCGGTGCGTTGCGTATGTGCCAGGTTTTCATCCCGCTGATGAGGAAGCACAATTACGGGCGCGTGGTCAATGTCTCCTCGACGATGGGACAGCATGCCCGCATGGCGGATATGTCCGCGGCCTATCGTCTCTCCAAGGATGCGCTGAATGCCATGACGCAGATGATCGCCAGCTCCATTCATGGCAAGGATATCCTGGTCAATGCCTGCTGCCCCGGTTGGGTTCGGACGGCGATGGGCGGGCCGCATGCCACGCGCTCGCTCGAAGAGGGTGCGGATACCATTGTCTGGCTGGCCACGCTGCCGAGCGGCGGACCGAGTGGTGGATTTTTCAAAGATAAGGAGAGGATAGAGTGGTAGGGAAAATTAAACCTTCGAGTAAAATAAGCCTTGAGGATAAATATGCGCCCTGTCGCAATTATCGGAATCGGACAAACGAAAATTGACGAACACTGGGATCGCTCGCTGCGCGACCTGGCCGGCGAGGCGATCCTGGCTGCGCTGCATGATGCCGGGCGAAATTCCGCTGAGGCGTTGCTCGTCGGCAATATGATGTCGGGTATCGTCAACGACCAGAACAACCTGGCTGCGCTGATCGCGGATTGGAGCGGTCTCAATGGAGCGGAAGCGGTCAAAATCGAGGCGGCTTGCGGTTCGGGCGGGGCGGCCTTCCGCCTCGGGCTGATGGCGGTAGCCTCTGGCGAGATCGAGTCCGCGCTGGTGGTGGGCGTAGAAAAGATGACCGACCGCGGCCCGCACGAGGTCACGGCTGCGCTGGCCACCGCCGCGGACGCCGATTACGAGACCGAGGCGGGCGTCTCGTTCGTCGGGCTGAACGCGTTGGTCATGCGTCGCTACATGCACGAGTATGGCTGGAAGCACGCAGATTTTGCCCCGTTCTCGATCAATGCCCATGCCAACGCCATGCACAATCCCTTCGCCCGCCTGCACCAAAAGATCAACGTTGAAGATTTCGAGAGATCCAGCATGGTTGCCACGCCGATCAATCTTTTGGACGCTTCCCCAATCGGCGACGGCGCTGCCGCCGCGTTGCTCGTCCCTGCCGAAACGCTGCGGGGCGGGACTTGCATCTTGGTGACCGGTTCCGCATCCGCCACCGACACCCTCGCTGTCCACAGCCGGCGCGAGCCGTTGTTCCTGACAGCAGCGTACAAGTCGGCGCAGGCAGCTTATAAGATGGCGGGGGTTACCCCACAGGAAATAGACGTGTTCGAGCTGCACGACGCCTTCTCGATCATGTCCGCCCTTTCACTGGAGGCCTGCGGTTTCGCCGAACGCGGCCAGGGCGTGCGTCTTGGCCTGGAGAACGCGATTAGCCCCAAAGGTCGCCTGCCAATCTGCACGCGCGGCGGATTGAAGGCGCGCGGGCATCCGGTCGGCGCCACCGGTGTTTATCAGATCGTGGAAATCGTCCAGCAATTACGAGGGGAGTGCGGCAAGACGCAGGTGGGGGGGGCGCGCATCGGTATGGCGCAGAACATCGGCGGCTCCGGCGCGACCATCGTCACCCACATTTTGACGTTGAACGTTGATCGTCGAACGTTGAAGGTCATCATAGAGGAGCCTTCATGAAAGCACACAAATTCATCCATGGCATCGTCCGAATACTGTTCCACGCCATCGCCCGCGTCGAGCTGGCAGGTGGGGAGAACATGCCCGCCTCGCGGGGCTTCGTCATCGCCTCGAACCACATCGGGAGGCTGGACGCGTTCCTGGTCTATTATGCCCTCGACCGCCCCGACATTGTCATGCTCGTGGCGGAGAAATACAAGAAATATCCCATTACCCGCTGGATGGCGGGCTTGGTGGATGGTATTTTTATTGATCGTTTCAACCCGGATGTGCGCGCCTTGCGCGAGGCAATGAAGCGGATGCAAAACGGCGGCGTGTTAGGAATTGCTCCCGAAGGGACGCGCTCCAAGACCGGGACATTGATCGAGGCCAAGCCGGGGGGCATCTACCTGGCTTGGAAGGCGGGCGTGCCGATCTTGCCTGTGGCCGTAACCGGTACCCAGGATGCGATCGTCATGGACAGGCTGAAGCATTTCAAACGGCTGGATATCAAGGTGACGGTTGGGAGGGCATTCACCCTACCGCAGGAGGCGAAGGGCAAGAGCCGCGATATTCTCCTAAAGGAATACACCGACGAGGTGATGTGCCAGATCGCTGCGCTGCTGCCCGAGGAGATGCGCGGGGTGTACGCTGGACACACAAGGTTGAAGGAATTACTGAAAGGGGGATGAGGGTGAGGAGCAGAGGGGCAGAGGAGCGGAGGAGCAGGGGAGCGACTATTCTGCGCGGTCGTCGTGAAGCTAGCGCGTCTTACCATACCTGTAATGACGCCGCAGCCAGAGGAATGGATGCAAGACGATATACAGAAAAAAAGGGAGTCGGGTAGGGGAAATTCCACCCAGTCTTTCATGGATAGCAAGGGTTGTACCAGAGCTTGTAGTTTGTAATTCCATTCCTTCCGTAATTTCATTTTATAGAAGCTGGTGGCCAGACGGCGAAGCAACCGCTTAGATTTTTCGTCAGGATATACGTCTGTTTCTTTCATACAAATAAAAAGCCGCCTGCGCCACCGACCTTTCCAATCCAAGCCGGCAGATTTCGGCTGCGATGGCTTCCCATTCGATCGGCTGGGAACAGCGGAAAAGCGCGGCGATGTCGCACAACCATTTCAATCGAAACCAGCCGTCGTTAGCGCCATGGGCGCACAAGAAAAGGAAATTGTCAATCCAGGACAATACGCTTATCGGTTCATTCCCGAGGTTAATGGTCTCAACTCGTGAAAAGGCTCTTTGCTCAAAGCCCGGCGGGAGCAAGAACGAATTCCTCATGGCTTTCCAATGCAATTCAACCGGGGTGCGGGAGGCCGGATTCACGAAAGTGAAATGGTGATAATTGCTTAGGAAAGCGGGTCTTTTTCGGATGGAAGCGATAATTTCCTCATCCACGAGTTTATAACCCCTGAATGATAGCAATTGGATGGTTGGATCAATATCTTCCACCTGTATTAGGAAATCCAAGTCACGCGATTGGCGGATGCCCAACGAGCCATAATTGCAGCGAGAGAATCGGCCCTTTTAGGAAAATTGCGCGGATGTCCTTGGCGCACAAGGCCTGGTTTAGGCTGATGATTTCAGCGGAAATGCTCATCTCGCGCCGTTGGTTGCTCTTTGCCTGGGCGCGCAGATATTGATACAGCCTGGGAGGCAGCCCCTCCCCATTGAAGTTTTTTAGGTTGGCGAAGACCAGCCCCAGCAAACGGTGACGCTGAATGAGCGCGGTAAATTCTTTCCAATCCAGCCCAGAGGCGCAGCCGGCGCGTAATTCCTGACCCTCTGCCTCCGTCATAAAAGGGCGGGCCGCAAGGAGCAACAGCTTCATCTCTGGCGAGAGGCGGGCCTCGAAGGGCAATCGATTTTTGAGGTTGGGAGAGGATTGTCTGTATCTCTGCATCGTTGTATTATCTACCAGGGGGTGGGAACTGTTAGCCGGTGGCGAGCAATTTCGGTGACTGTTCCGAAATTGGTAGAGTAGGCAGTGCAAGGCAAAGGATCGCCAGATATTGGCTGATATGGATTCGATCAGGCGACAATGGTAGCTAAATTCAAGCCAACGGACAAATGATTACCACAAT